>Ga0207040_1043_pt1 | contig 38664 bp, 28 predicted proteins | sample Alteio_BWMinCont_72_FD_153279 | JGI IMG/M metagenome (GOLD analysis project Ga0207040, IMG submission 153279) | Enriched cells from forest soil in Barre Woods Harvard Forest LTER site, Petersham, Massachusetts, United States -... | ecosystem: Environmental > Terrestrial > Soil > Temperate forest >... | reverse complement strand
GGGGGGCTGGCGGAAGGAAAAAGCGGGGACCTGATTGGCGGGGGTCCAACTGTCCATGCCATCTTTCCAGACTAGGCTGTCGGCAGGAATTTTGTTCGCGGCGAGGTTCTCCTTGAGCTCCGATTCATTGATCGGACCTTTTTGCTCGTTATCAACCGCGTAATACCAATCGCTCATGAGATTAGGAGATAGGCGGAAGTTTGGGTGAAAGCAAGCGGGAACTCTATCAAAATAAATCTAAGAAATTGTTGCTGAGCTTCTTAGCTGGTCTTGGCAAGAAGTTCCGGGGCCATATCGAAATTCGCGTGAACGGTTTGCACATCGTCATGATCGTCCAAGGCTTCTAATAGAGTGAGAACTTGCTCGGCGATTTGAGGATCGGTGACGGGAGCTAGATTTCCAGGGACATAGCTGAGCTTGGAACTGGCGATGGGGATTTTGGCTTGTTCCAGAGCTTTGGTGACGGCTTCGAGACTGGCGTTGGGCGGGGTGATGATTTCGACGAAGTCGTCGTGGGAGCGGACGTCTTCGGCACCGGCATCGAGCGCGGTGAGGATGACGTCGTCCTCGGAAATGCCGGCTGCGGTGATGGTGATGACGCCTTTGCGATGGAACATCCAGGCGAAGCTGCCGGGGCTGGCGAGGCGTCCGGTGTTCTCGCTGAAGATGAGGCGGATTTCGGCGGCGGAGCGGTTTTTGTTGTCGGTGGCTACTTCGATGAGGATGGCGACGCCGCCGGGACCGTAGGCTTCATAGAGCATCTCCTCGTAGACTTCGCCTGCGAGTTCGCCGGTGCCTTTTTTGATACCGCGCTCGATGTTATCGACGGGCATGCTTTCGCCGCGGGCGGTGGCGATGGCCTGGCGGAGGCGGGGATTGAAATTGGGATCGCCGCCGCCGAGCTTGGCCGCAACGGTGATTTCCTTGGTTAGCTTGCTGAAGAGCTTGCCGCGACGCACGTCGATCGTGCCTTTGTAGTGTTTGACTTTTGCCCAGCGGGAATGACCGGCCATGGTAGTAAGATGGGGGTTGTTGCTCTGAAACGCAAGTTTGGTTAGAAGGGCGGGGTGGTTATGGGTCTCATGGGGCGGATAGGTCGGATGGGGGCAATGAAATTGCGCGGACAAGGGGACGACTGCACCGCCGCCGAGCCTGCGGCGGCTACCACGGAGGAAGACATCCGCCGATAGGACATCGGCGGCTACCACTGAAGTGGGTCAGGCCGGAGGCTGACCCTCCATGCGATGATGTTTGTGCGGAAGGGAGAGTGTGGTTAGCGTAGGCGCCGACACGATGAAGGACGAGATTCGAGATGATGCGGCGAAGCGGGCGGCGGCGGAGGATTCCGACGCGCACGATAAGGTGCTCATGATTCGGATGAGTGGTGGAGACGAGGATGCGCTGCGTGAATTGATTGAGAAACATCAGGGCGCAGTTTACGGGACGATCTCGAAGATGCTGGGCGATCCGGTGGAGGCGCAGGATTTGGCACAGCAGGTTTTTGTGCGCGTGTATCGCGCGGCGGGGACGTACCGGGCGACGGCACAATTCAAGACGTGGATGTTTACGATCGTACGGAATCTTGTTTTCAACGAGCATCGGCGGCGTTCGCGGGCGACGTTGATTCCGTTGCATGCGCCGGACAATGAGTCGTCCGGTTCGGGAGGTCCGGTGAGTTTCGATCTGCCGGATACGGCGAACAAGACGCCGGGAGAAAATGCGTTGCGGCAGGAAATGTTGCGGGCGATCGATGCGGCGATTTTGGCGTTGCCGGAACAGCAAAGGCTGGCGATTGTCCTGCGCCGTTATGATGAATTCTCCTATGAGCAAATTGCGGGAATCTTGAAGACCAGTGTGCCGGCGACGAAGTCGCTGCTTTTCCGGGCACGGGAAACGCTGCGCGAAACGCTACGTCATTATCTTGAAAGTAAATGAGAGCAATGCCCTTAAAAAGAATGAAGGTTTAAATGAAAATAATCCGCAACTCAAAGTTACCTGCCGTGTTAGATTCGTTGATGAAAGACAGGAATCCTAACGATCAGGCGAACGAGCCGCGATTGGACGATAACGATCCGATCTGGCAGTTGCTGGCCGAGTCTCCCCGTCCGGAACCGGATGCGTGGTTTGCCGTGCGCACGATGGCTCGATGCCGCAATACCGTAGCGGAAGGTTTTGGTTTTCGCGCGGTGTGGCGCTGGGCCTTGGGCGGCGGATTGGGCGTATGCCTGGCGGTCGTTTTGCTGATGCCGCAAGCTTCCTCCAATTCTACGGTGCCCGAAAAACAAAAAAATGTGCAGGAGGCTTTTGAGATCATGGCTTCCATGGATACTTCGGATTCCACTTCCTCATCGCCCACTTCCTCATGGCAAGATTCTTCGCTTTAGATCGTTCTCAACAAAAGGGGCTGCGTCATGGGGCGGCAGGTTTTCTCACGCTTCTGGGCGCGACGACTCTATTGACGACGACGTTGCGGGCGCAAACGATGATGCAGATGGCCGGGGAAACCGGGACCACGAATGCCGCTCCGGCAGCGCCGAAAGCGCCTGTTGTTGCTCCTGCGAACAGTTCTGCCAAGCCACCAGTGCCGCCGCAAGCTCCGCCGCCGCCGGTGCCGGATACGTTTAATCGTTACGGAAAAATCTGGGCGCCGAGTGATGACGTGGCGCATCCGATCAAGTTGAGCGTACAGTTTCCCGGCGTGGGCGAGATGAAGATTCCGAGCCAGGACGAGTTGAACGTGCGGGACAAGCTGGAACAGTTGGCGGTTCTTTCCGATGACGATATTCGCGCGCAGCTCGCGCTCTGGCCTCCCTACGCAAAGATGAAGCTGGCCGACGAGGGGCAGTTGCTGATGCGGATTCAACAATTCAAGGAACAGCGGACCAAAGTTGCGATGGACAAGGCGCGGGACTTGGGGCTTTTGAATTCATTGACGCCGGACCAGAAGGCGAAGTTTGAAAAAGAATATTGGGACAAGCGGTTGAAAATGGATCACGAGATGGCCAAGCAGTTCGAACCGATCCTGAAGGCTCGCGAGCAGAAATTGCAGGATGAACTTTTCCGGGAATTTTCGATGCCGGGGACGGCGATTCCTGCGCCGCCGAAGCCACCGGCTGCTCCTGTCGCGCAGGCGAAACCGGGGACTCCGCCGCCCGCTGTCTCGCCGCCTGCAGCGAAGCCGACGACGGCTCCGGTTACACAGGTGAAGCCGGGTGCTTCGACCAACGCGCCGAGTGCGACACCGCCAGTGGCGCAGGGGCCGACGCATTGAGGCTGTTACCCCTTTGGGGGTAAATGGCTGGGGGTGAATTGATATCGGTGGTGTCGCTTTGCTCAACCAACGGCTATGGTGTTGTCATCCCTTTGGAGACCTCTGCGAAAGTCTTTCTTCAAGCAATCCGTCATCTTGGATTTGTCGAAAGATAAGTTCTGTACTTCTGAGAAATGGGCTTCCCCCTCTGTCCGCCAAATCGGGGGAAAACCAAAAAGGCAGACCGAACTGATCCTTCGACAAGCTCAGGATGACTAATGATAAATGTGAGAGTTTCGCAGAGGTCTCCTTTGGGATGATGCGGCGAAAGTCGTTTAACCAGCGTGATGGTGGAGCAAAGGCAGGTCTTTGGCAGGGGTAACGAGGGCGAACTTGCCATTTGAAACCGGAGTGTCTTGGTGATCGCTAAGATTTTTCCAGAGGCAAAATAGATCCTTCGACTGCGGCTCGCTCCTGCGGAGGGCAGTAACGCTTCGCATAAAGAAACTGCCGTGCGCAGCACCTCGCCTTCGTTCAGAATGACAGCGTTTTTAAAATCGGGAATTTTGCGGAGATTTCCGCTGGGGTTGAGGGAAACGACCGATTTTTAAGGATCGTATAACCTGAAAAAAGCACCGCCGCGAGGGGATCGCGGCGGTTGAGGAAAGCACTGTTGCTCGGAGATCGGCTACCTTTGGGGGCCGCCGGGTTGGCCTTGGCCTTGACCTTGTGGCGGTGCATTGCCGCCGCCTTGAGGTTGAGCGTCGTGCTTAGGCTCGGACTTGGCTTGCGGCTGCGGATTGGAGTGGTTTTCCGGAGCAGGAGGGGCCTTGTCGTGAGGCTTTTGAGCTTCACCCGGACCTTGGGGTGGGTGAGATTCTGGAGAGGGCTGCGCGCTTGTCGCGTGAGGTTTTTCTTCCATCTTTGCCTGATCATTGAGCGCAGCTTCATGGTTGGGTTTCGCGGGAGCAGGTTGCTCGCTGGTGAAATGGGGTTTCTCTGCCGTCGGATTGCCGGGCGCGGGTGAGGACTCGGTTTTCACCGGAGCGGTCCTTTGCGCCTGAGGTTCCCCGCCGGTGAACTGCTGCGAACCCTGCGGAGCTGCCTGCGTGGTCTGCGGTTGGGGCGCGGCTGAGGTCGCAGGTTTGTTCGTGTTGACCTTCACTTGGTGGCTGCGTGTCTGGGCTGCGGTCTGAATGTGGGCCTGTTGTTGCGGGGTGGGCTGAACGTGACTTTGTTGCGAGACCTGCTGTTGTTGCGCGGTGGGGCGGGTTGACAATCCGCCTTTGCCGCCGTTGTAGCTCACCCGGTTGGAGCTCGACCTGACTACGCTTCTATCCGCATAGGTATCGTGGATCCTGCCGCCTGCGACGTTGTTGGCTGCCGTATTGTAGGCGAAGTGTCCGTTGTTCCATCGACCGCCGCCGTAGCCGTTCCCCCAGTAGCCGTGGCCATAATTGACGCCGCCATAAAATCCGACGGTCGGTCCCCAGTAGCCTTGATTGAAGACGTAGGCGTTTCCATTCCAGCCCCAATAAGCAGGCGTCCAAAGCAAACCGACTTCCGGCGGTTGCACCCAGACGCCAGGCACCCAGTAATAGACTCCGGCGTTGTCGTCGTAGGCCCAGAATCCGGGAGTCCACAGGTAGCCGTCGTCCGGGCAGGAGGGCTGGGTGTCCACGATCAAGGGAGGTGGGGCGATATCGAGGGAGATAGACACTTGGGAAAATGCCGGTGTGGAAACGAGGGCCAGTACCGCGATGATGAGGTAGCTGGCCAGCCAACGTGAGGAGTTCATAGGTTTGTTATGCATGGGGAGTGCCACTTGGGTTGAAGTTGCGATTCCGCCTCTCATAAAAGGAGAATCCATGCAAAAGGAGGAAGGTAAGTTTGCCGCGATTCGCGATGGGTGCGCCTGAGGTCGGGCCTATTGCATGATTTTGTGGGTATCGAATTGGGGGCAAACGTGCCATTCGGAAAAGGCACCGTCGCACGGAGTGCGACGGCTACCACAGAAGGAGACAGGCGGAACTGATCCTTCGACAAGCTCAGGATGACTAATGGATGTGAGTGGAAGTCGGTTGGCTCGCTACGCTCGAGAGAGTCTCAAGAGTAGCAAGTCAGCGGAACTGATCCTTCGACGAGCTCAGGATGACTAATGTGGATTAGGAATTTAATGGCGACCTCCTGCCTGAAGACTGCACCGTCGCACGGAGTGCGACGGTCACGGACTGTCGCTACAGGCTGAATAACAACAATTTAATCTCATTGCGGCCTTGCGTTTTTCGAGGGGCGTGACAGCTTAATCGGCCATGCTTTGGGGTAGTTCACGGTTAACTGTATATGGGGTGATGGCTCTTTTGGGGGTCGGCACGCTTTTGTGCCCGTCTCTCGGCGGCAATCCGGTCGATTCGTCTACGCCGCCCGCGCCGGTTCAGACGATCGATCCTCCTCTCGTTTCGTATCCACCGGTCACTCCGTGGATCTCGTGGAGCGCGCACAGCATCAACGAATTGCTGCACCTCAAAACGGCCACGGGTTCACCGCGAATTCCCACGCCCAATGAGTGGTTTCCGCTCGATCTCTACCAAGGAACGATCACGCGCCAGCAGTTCGAGCAGAAACTGCACACGCTCTATGATCCCTTTGGCGTCCTCCCAGCCTATCTCGATATCAACGATTCGCGCGTAGTCATTTATCCCTCGACGACGGAGCGGCGTGTGCCGCAATTTGTCCTCGAATTTGCGCCGCCCAACCAGCCCAAGGCGCCGATGCGCTGGTTTCGCACGCCAGAGGAAATTCGCGCGGAGACGCATCCGTTGGACAAGCCGTTGAATGGTCTGCGCGTCGCGATTGATCCCGGCCACATCGGTGGTCCGTGGGCGCAGATGGAGGAACGGAGCACTCGCTACAGGGGGAGCGCACCGGTGCAGGAAGGCGATCTCAACTTGATCACGGGACGCATCTTAAAACAGGAACTGACCAATCTCGGTGCGACGGTTTTTGTCGTGCGCGACTCGACGGAGCCGGTGACACCCTATCGCCCCAACGACATGATTCCGGAAGCGCGCGACCTGCTCGTGGCCCATTCGTCCCATGCAAGTCTCAAGGCACTGCCGCCTGACAAGCTGAACCTGCTCTTCGGCGCGCGGTTGATGGACCTGGCCGAATTCCTGTTTTATCGCTGCTCGGAAATCAAGGAACGGGGCAATCGTATCCGGGATAATTTTGTGCCGGACATCACCGTCACCCTTTACATCGATGCCACACCGGGGAGCGGTCGCGGTCGCCTGACTCCGGGCAACGCGAACATCTTTTTTGTCGGCGGCAGTTACACGAAGACCGAGATGGCTGACCCCGAAATGCAACGCCGCTGTGTCTATAAGATGCTTGAGGGAGGCTCGGACATCGAGGCGGAAGTCGCCGCCGACATCGCGGCTGTGTTCACGCAAAAGACCGGCCTTGGACCGGTGAAGTATGGCGACTCGGCCACGACACGTTCGGTGATTCCGGGTAATTCCTATGTCGTCGCGCGTAACCTGGCGGCTAATCGCGAATATGACGGCCCGGTCGTCTGCACCGAACCTTACTTCATGAACAACCAGATCGTCTATCAACGGCTCCTGGCCGGTGATTACGACGGACAGCGGAGATTCGACGGCAAGGATTACGGGAGCATTTTCCGCGAATATGCGGATTGCGTCGCGCAGGGTTTGGTCAAGGCGTATACGGGTTCCACGGTCATTGCGGGCGCGACGACTCCTGCGGCGCCTGCGCCGGGCCAGACAAAATAGTCAGTGATAAGCAGCGCCGGGAGTCCCAGAATAGATCTCTGCAAAAGTCCTCCTTCAAGCAATCCGTCATCTTGAGCTTGTCGCACATACGTGTGGCAAACTCAGTTCTGTATGTCTGAGAAAAGGCAGGACGAACTGATCCTTCGACAAGCTCAGGATGACTAACGCTAAATGTGAGAGTTTCGCAGAGGTCTCCAACGGGGCATCAATCCACGCTTCTACGTTGGACATTCGACTTATTTTTGAAACAGCTCTGAAGAAAATTTATCCTCTCCACGGCACTTTCCCCTGTTGTTCCGTGAAAACGAGCGGTAAATTATCACCCATGCGCACTAAAGTATCTCCGAAGGATCGGCGCGCCCCGCTTTAGCAACCTTATGTCCCATCCCTTGGAACTTGAAGACTTGGTCCCGGGCACTCATCTGGGACATTACGTCATTACGGACAAGATTGCACAGGGCGGTATGGGGACGGTTTTCAAGGCACTGGAACCGGCACTGGAACGTTATGTTGCCATCAAGGTCCTGCGGCCCGAGTACGCGAGCAATGCCAATTCCGTGCAGTATTTCCAGGAGGAAGCCCGCGCGGTCGCGGCCCTGCGTCATCCGAATATCATTCCGATATTTTTCATCGGCCAGGAGGGCAATGTCGTTTTCTTCAGCATGGCCTACATCGATGGGCAGACCTTTGACGATTGGATCGATGCGAAGCGTTGGTTCAATGAGGAACAGGCCAAGTGGTTCCTGAGTCACGCCGTCGCGGCGCTTCATTCCGCGCATAAATCCAATATCGTCCATCTCGATATCAAGCCGGCCAATTTCCTGGTGGACCAGGCCAACAATATCATGTTGACCGATTTCGGCCTGGCGCAAAAGATCGTGAAGGGGAAGGATGAAGGCGGCGAGCGGGAAGCGTTTGGGACTCCTGCTTACGTCTCGCCGGAACAGATCACACGAAGCAATACCGACCAGCGCACGGACATTTATTCGCTCGGCGCCACGCTTTTCCATCTGATGACCGGCAAGCCGCCGTTCAATGGGGCGACGGTGGAAGACATCGTTTGGGGACACTTGGAAAAACCCTTTCCGCTTGAAGTCGCCCAGCAGGCCAATATTCCCATCGGCTGGATTTACCTGATCAAGAAAATGATGGAGCGCGCACCGGAAGACCGCTTCGCGAATTACCGCGAACTGCGCACCGCCCTCGAGAACGTTCACAGTTTTCGCTACGAAACGCGGACCATTGAAGCGCCGCTGACGAGCAAGCCTCTCTCGATTCCACGCACAGGGAACAATACGCAGAGCCTTCACGGCCTGCTGGCGCAAACCAAGTCGCAGTGGAAAGGCGATACAGCCGCCCTTATGCCGATTCGGCTTTCGCGGAAGCAGGTTGAGGAAGCGATGAGGAACCGGGTCGAGCCGCTTCAGGTCACATTGCTGGTCAATACCATCCGTGATCTCTCCACACCCCGCGCCGAGGATCCGGCTTCGCTGGCCGAGGCGATGGAGAAGGTGCCGGGTTACGGTCCTGCCGTTTGCGCGTTGGTGAATTTCATGGTGAATCCGCAGACGGATGAAGAACTGGCGGAGAACCAGCATCCGATCGAAGTCCTGCAGACCCTGGGCCTGGAACGCTCGCGCAATCTGGCGCTGACTTTTTTCGCGCTGAATTATGAGAGCCCGAGGTCGTCTCATTTCGATTGGAATCCTCTTTGGCGCCACCAGTTGGCGGTTGGGATCGTGATCGACTTTCTTTACGACGCGCTGGATCTCAAACGCACGGACTATGAGTATGTGGCCGGGACGTTTCATGACATCGGCAAGTTCATCCTAGCCGAGTTGTTTCCGTTCGCGTACTTCAGCACGATGAATCGCAGCCTGATGGAGGAGTTACCGCTGGTTTCCTGCGAACAGGAATTATTCGGGACGAATCATGCGGAGGTGGGTGCGCTCTGGCTGAAGCAGGAGGGCTTTTCGCATATCCTGGTCGATGCGGTGGCGCAACATGAAATGCCGGACCGGATCAGCCGCCGGGGGCTGTTGTCGCATGGGGTTGTTTCCGCCAATCAACTGGTGAAGCAGATTGGTATCGGTTACAGCGGCAACTCGTCGCTGGATCCGCGTGCGTGGGAGGAATTGCCCTCGACCGGCGCGCTGTGGGAGGCGCGAGGAAACAAGAGCTATCTTTATGATGATTTTGTCCGGGATATTCTTGGGCAGTTTGAGACGTTTCCTGATTTGCTCTGAGACTGAAGTTTTGACGGAATTAACGGAATTTTAGGATGAGAAATTCTGTCATCCTGAGCGAAGGCGAGTGGATCGATTTGGTTGAGCGGTTGATCCGCTCGAGCCGCAGTCGAAGGACCTATGTTGTTTAATCCTGAAATGGAACAAGCGCGAAAAACTTTCGTTCTCACAGGGGAAGTTCACCACGCTGTGCCGGCCAGCGAATTACTGCCCCTGTTCTAAGTTATCTTGAGGCGCCGCCAGCATCCTGCGTTTAAGCGCGGCTAGGTCCTTCGACTGCGCCTCGGGTAAATCGATTGAGAAAAGAGGATCGCTGGCTCGGCTTCGCTCAGGATGACGGATGTTTTAAAGAGCGACGGCCATAGACCGCCGCTCCATAGGAGAATTACGCCACGCCGGCGTCCTGATCGGCTTCGAGGAAGCCGTGCAGGTGACGGATGCGGGTCGGGTGACGCATCTTGCGGAGCGCTTTCGCCTCGATCTGGCGGATACGCTCGCGGGTGACGCGGAACTGGCGGCCCACTTCTTCGAGCGTGCGGGAATAGCCATCGACGAGGCCGAAGCGTTGTTCGAGGACGGCGCGTTCACGTTCCGTGAGCGTGTCGAGCACGTCGCGGATCTTTTCCTTGAGGAGCGCGTAGGCGGTCATCTCGGAGGGATTCTCGGCGGACTTATCTTCGATGAAATCGCCGAAGGTGGTGTCGTCGCTATCGCCAACTTGCGCTTGGAGCGAGATGGGCTGCTGGGCCATGCGCAGGACGGCGCGGACGCGCTCGACCGGCAGACAGATTTCCTCGGCCACTTCCTCGGGCGTGGGTTCGCGACCGAACTCCTGCACGAGCTGTTTCTGCACGCGCATCAGCTTGTTGATCGTCTCGATCATGTGCACCGGGATACGGATCGTGCGGGCCTGGTCCGCGATGCTGCGAGTGATGGCCTGGCGAATCCACCATGTGGCGTAAGTGGAGAACTTGTAGCCGCGACGGTATTCGAATTTCTCGACCGCCTTCATGAGGCCCATATTGCCTTCCTGGATCAGATCGAGAAAGGAGAGACCGCGGTTGGTGTATTTCTTCGCGATGGAAATGACGAGGCGCAGATTGGCCTCGACCATTTCGGTCTTGGCCTTGTGGGCCTTGCGGAGCCATTCGACGAGATGATGGTGATCGTCGTGGAAGCGGTCGAGCGGCATGCGGACCTGCTGCTCGATGTCCTGCAACTTCTGCTCAAGCTCGGAAACGTGTGAATTGTGTTCGCGGCTCTTGCTGCGCGATTTGTGGAGCTTCTCCAGCTGGCGCTCGGCATCGACCAATTCGTGGTGGTGATGCTCACAGACGACGACGAATTCCTCGGTCACCTTCTGCTTATAATAGAAGCGGATGAAAAGCTTTTGCAGCGCGGCATCGGTCTTGGCGAATTCCTTCTCGGCCTTGGCCAGAGGTCCCGGATGGCCCTTGGCCTTGACGACCTTGGCGTAGGCACTGTCGGCCTTCTGGTTGGCGCCTTCGACGCTGCGGACGAGCGCCTTGAGGGTGGAAAGGTATTTGTCGCGGCTGTCGATCTTCTTGTCCTGGATGACGCGGTCGAAACGCTCTCGGCCTTGCTCGAGCTTGCGGGCAAGATTCAGGTACTCGCGCGCGGTGAAACCGAAGCGGTTGAGGTGCTTCTGCACCATGCTCTCGGCGTCCTCGATGCGCTTGGAAATTTCGACTTCCTGCTCGCGGGTGAGGAGCGGGACCTGGCCCATCTGCTTGAGGTACATCCGGACGGGATCGTCGAGGATGTCGAGCTTGGCATCGGTCTTCTCGTCCTCGGACATCTCCTCTTCGGTGCCAGCAGCGGTCTGCTTGTAACGGTCGACCTCGGAGGCGTCGATGACGTCGATCTCGAGATTGCGCAGGAACATGATGATGGCTTCAAGTTCCTCGGGATTGTTGACGCTCTCGGGAATCGCTTCGTTGAGATCGTCCCACGTGAGGTAACCCTGGTCCTTGGCGAGCTTGACGAGATCGCGCAGGCGTTCCTGGCGCTCGGGCTGGCCGGTCCAGACGGCTCCAACCTTGTCCTTATGTTCCTTGTCGGTCGTGTCGTTGATCGAACGGGAAGGCGTCGCGACGGCACCCTGCATCTCTGGCTTGCCCTTGGGCTTGTGGCCATTTTCGTCTTTCTTGCCATTGCTCGGGGTCGTCTTATGGCCATTTTTCTGCACTTTGGATGCAGCAGGACTTGCCTTGGCTTTGCTGGCGACGGGCGCGGAGTGGCGGGAACTTTTCGGTGAGGCTTTCGGAGTAATGGAACGGCTCGATTTGGGCATAGGTCGTGAGGGAAACGGTGAAAGACGTGGAACTTAGTAGTTTCCTACAAGGAAGGGGGTCGGTCAAGGAACAATTTTAAAGTTCCGGGAACTATCTTTGGTGGTGAAGGAGGCTTTGGAACAGCAATCTCGGGCTCTTAATGAAGCGCATCCAGACGACCTTTCAACTCCGCCAGCCGCTTTTGTGTCGATTGGAACAGGCTTTTGTTCCGAGCATCGTGAAGGTCATGAGCACTGGGATCTTCCGAGGACTGCCTTAAGGCCTCAGCAGCGTCGTTATCGCGCTGTTTAATCCAGTCTAGTTGCTCCTTTTTCAAATCTCCCCTTTGAGCAGGATCAAGCTTTTGACTTAGTTGGCCGTAGATTTGGTTCAGTTCCCCATCGGCCTTGGCCAGTTCGGGAAACTCTTTCATGGGATCGTCTGGTTTTGAATGGCTTGAAACTTGGGTCACGGCTCCATCGGGCAAATGTATGCTCAAAACTCCCTCAACCATGGAGTTTTCGTCTTCCGATTTTGGAATATCGGATTCAAAGGTGATCGTGGCCGACGATCCGTTAAAGGATGTGGTTTTAGCGTCGTAGGAGGTCCCATATTCGCCGAAATTCAGTGGCCTGTACTGACGGAGAATCTTGTCAGTGGCCCTATCGAAAGACTTAACCAAATCGGTCTGATGCATGCCGGTTGAATCGATAGTAATCAGCCAAAGGTTGGAGGTATAAAATCGAGCGTCGTTTTCAACCATAGCGTATTGACGTCCCTTCTCAGGCAGACTCCATGCCGCGACAAGATACCCGCGGTTCTTTTGCGGAAAATCAGCGTTGTCTGAGGATAAGAGGAGAAGGGTCTTGCCATCGAGATCGATAACACAATTGACGAATGCATAGTCGTCCTTGTCACGCGGTTCGTCTGAATCGGAGAGGTAAGTGTCAATGAACTTCGAAGTATCGGTGGCGTCCCATTGCGACCAGTCGACCGGTTTGGCCTTTTTGTTTTGAACCAAAACTGTCCAGCCGATGGCGTAGCGCCTGTCCGATGAGAGGGTTTCATCGAAGGGAACTGCCTTGTTCTGCCCGCAATCGACGACGTGAGTCGACGTGACATTGTCGCCCCATGCGGGCAAGGCCAGTAGAGCAGCTAAAATAAAACCCGTTGCTCTCATCGTTTTTAATGATCGCCGAAAGCGGACATTTTCTTTCACGGCTCCAGATCGGGGAATTGGCGGCGGATGACTTGGATTTCCATGAGATATTTGAGGCGTTCCTCTACGGAGAGTTCGCTGGATTTGGTGGCGAGGTTGAGGAACTGGAGGCGCTGCTGTTTCCAGCGTTTTTCGAGATTTTGGACGAGCTTGGCGGCGTAGGCTTCGAGCGTGGCTTCGTCGGGAACGGGGGACGGCGTCATGAGGAGGCCGGTGAGGTAATCCCGGGTGCGGTCGTCGCATTCTTCCATGAACTGCATGGCGTCGTGCCATGCGTCGTGGGCGTGGGCATCAAGGAGACGGAGGAGGACTTCTGATCCAGCGAGGCCCTCGACCCAGGCGGGATTGAACTTGCGGCTGACTTCGGGGACGAGTTCCGGCGTGGTGAGGAGGAGTGAGAGCATCGCTTCGATCAGCTTGTCGGGTTGAAGCGGTTCCTGGGGTGTTTCCGGCGCACCGTCTGCGGGCATCTCATGTTCGGGTGTGCCGAGATCGTGGCGTTGGCGATCATTCACCGAGCGGCGCGCTTGCGCCTCGGCTTTACGCACTTCTTCCTCGAGGACGGAACGCGAGACTTGCAGGCGGCGCGCGACTTCGAGGAGAAATCCTTCGCGCTGGACGGCGTTGGGGATTTTCATGATGACCAGCGCCATTTTTTTGGCGACCTCGCCGCGTCCGCGCGGGCTGGAGATGTCCTCCGTTTCGCAGGTGGTGTCGAGCAGGTGGCGGGTGTAATCCTTGGCATCGTGCAGGATGGTCTGGAAGACTTCGACGGGCTGTTTGCGCAGGAGGCTGTCGGGGTCCTCGCCCTGCGGGATGCGAGCGATGCGGACCTGCACATCTTCCTTGAGCAACACTTCGATGGTTCGTTCCGCAGCGGCCTGCCCGGCGCGGTCGGCATCGAAACAGACGATGACTTCCTTGTGGGCCAGGCGCTTGAGGAGACGCGCGTGTTGATCGGTAAAGGCGGTGCCCTGTGGCGCGACGACGTTGCGAATGCCTTTTTGCCAACACCGCATAAGATCGATCTGGCCTTCGCAGAGGATGGCACTTTCGGCCTCGATGATGGATCGCTTCGTTTTGTTCAGGCCGAAGAGGATTTTGCTTTTGACGAAGACCGGGGTTTCGGGCGAGTTGACGTATTTCTGCGCCTTGGCCTCGGGATCGAGGAGGCGTCCGCTGAAGGCGACCACTTGCCCGGAGTCGTCGTGGACCGGGATCATGAGGCGCCCGCGAAAGAAATCGTAAGTGCGTCCTGATTCCGATGTGGCGACGAGTTTTCCGGTTTCCAGCGCCTCCATGCTGTAACCTTTTTGTTGCGCCCATTTCAGTGTAGAATCCCAGCCATCGGGGGCATAGCCGAGGCCGAATTCGTCGGCGAGTGAACTGGGAAAATCGCGGCTCTTGAGATAAGCGCGGGCGGGCTCAGCAGCGGGATCGGAGTGGAGCAGTTTCTGCCACCACGCAGCAACGGCGGCATTGAGCGCGTGCAATTCCTCGCGACGACTGCGGGCCTGTGGATCTTGCGGGCCGCTGCTTTCCGGGATGACGATGCCCGCGCGCTGGGCGAGTCGCCGAACCGCTTCAGGAAAGGTCATGTTCTCCATGAGCATGAGAAACTTGAAGACGTCGCCACCGTGGCCGCTGCTAAAGCACTTGAAGATTTGACGGCCGGGATCGACGTAAAAAGAGGGCGTTTTCTCTTTTTGAAAGGGACTGAGCGCCTTGAACTTTGCGCCCGATTTTTTCAGCGGCACATAGCTGCCGATGACGTCGGCGATGTCGCAGGCATGGCGGACCTGTTCAACGATATCGGGGGAGATCATGCCTGCCATACTGGTACTTTTTTAGACGATCTTAGCGCCGATGCCCATCCTGCTGAATTTTACTTTCATTAGAGGTTGAGTATTGCGGATAATTTGACTGACTGGTATTGATTTTAGCGTGCGCCTCCTTCACCTCCTTCTGGTTGGGTTGATAATAGGAATGGGCACGGTTTTAGGCGATAATTCGGAGAACGTCGCCATTGTTCTTCAGGGTACGGGGAATTGCACGACCCGGCAGTTTACCCTTCAGGACAACTGGCACATTGAATATACCTGCCAGATTCCCGCCAAGATTGAGGCTGTTCCAGCGGATATGAGCCAATCCACGGTTCTTTATGAGACACCGGGTAAGCTGCCTCCCCCCACTAATCCCACCTACATAGGGTCCGCACGATCGGCTTCCGTAGCCAAGGGTGGGACTTATTCGTTCAACATCACGACATCCGGCCTTTGGCAAATCACGATATATGAGAATGGGTTTACCAAGGACCTGCGTATCGCCGGAGCCACCCCAGACTCGCCCGCAAACACTCCGGCATCGGCCACACCTGCCCCTTCCACGACGGCGCCGCCCTTCCCATTCCAGCCCGGCGGCATGCCTACCACTTCCCCGGGCCGCCTGGTTGCCTCGTTTAATGGCGGAAGCAACCTAGACAAGAGCCAGGAGTTTATTGTGAATAATAACTGGGAAGTGGATTGGACGGTGCTCGGGCCCAGCTACAAAATCACCCTCGTGCCAACAGATGGCTCCCCTCCCCTTGTCTTGGTGGACAAGACGGCACCCAACGACGCAAGCAACGCCTCTCCCAATCCCACTCCGCCGCAGACTCCTCCTCCAGGTTACCCGCCTCAACCTTACGGAATGAACTTTGTGAGCAGATCGCAAAAGGGCTCTTCTTTCCAATCTATCGGAGGCTCATTCACTCTTCAGGTGGTGAGCAAGACTCCTTGGTTTATCCACATTTACGAGGTCAATGGCGCCTCGCAAACGGCCTCGGCCACCACATTAAGCGGTACCCCAGGTGCAACGGCCACGACCCCATCTCCCGCGCCTTCCGTCAAACTGACCGATGACCAGGAGCGGGCCGTCGTGCTGATCACCGGAGACAATGCCGAAGGTACAGGGTTCCTGGTGAAGATGCCCGATGGTCCGGCAGTCGTGACCAACATCCACGTCATTTCCAATAATCCCAATCTCAAGGTGAAGAATAGCGCCGGAACCTTGATTCCGGTCATTTCCATCAAGGGTGCGGCCGATCGCGACTTGGCGCTGCTTTCGATCAAGGACGCTGGTTACAGTTATCTAGACCTTTGCCCCGATGTCAGCAAGGCGGTGCAAACCGGCGATGAGGTGATTACGCCCGGCAATAGCGAAGGCGGCGAAGTCATGCTCAATACCGGTGGGAAAGTCCTCGGCCTCGGACCACAGCGAATCGAGATCGACAATCCCATTTACCACGGAAACAGCGGCGGCCCCATTTTTCATACCAAGAGCAACCAAGTCGTCGGTGTGGTCACGGAAGCGATCAAAGTGCATATCACCAATGCGCTGGACCAGGCCTCATTTGCCAATCAGAAATCTGCCATCGCCAATTCGATGCGCTATTTCGGCATGAGGCTGGACAATGTGCCCAACTGGGTTCCAATCGAATCGGATCGCTTCCAGACGGAATGCGTTTTTCTGGACCAATTTCACCATCTCAGCCGGTGCCTCGATTCCTATCTGAATACCGCAGACAAGGACACTTCCGAGTTCGGCCTTTTTTACAAGAACGATGACAAGATTGTGAAAGCCAACGATAACTATAATGACCAGCTATCGGGCGGTGATTCCTCGCAACGTATTCAGGCACTCAAAGGCCTGCTCTTCGATTTACAGGGACTGGTCGATAAGAATATGGATCAAATCCAAAACATGAACAATTTTTACTCCTTCAACCAGATCCGGGCGCAGGATGAGATCGATTATCGCAAGGCGTTAAAAAGTGAACTCGACCACTTCAGCAACGATGTAGGGCGACTTGGGGGAGTTCCCCGCTCCAATAATTAGGCCTCCGGCTAACTTGCGACGGGAGCCTCGCTCATGGAGACTTCCATCCGCGACACCCCAGGCAACAAGGCGACGTGCTGATATTCGGGATTGGTTTCCTGTATCTTCTGGATGGCGGAGATTTCCTGCCAGGTGGCGACGAGGCCGTCCGGGCAGGGCGGAAGATCATGCTGGATCAGTCGATGCAATCTGCCCAGCCGGTAACAGGGAATGGCTGCGTACATGTGATGCTCGATGTGATAATTCATGTGCCAGTAGAGGAATTGCAGCACCGGGTTAATGGTGAAAGTGCGGCAGCAGAGCCGGAAATCGGAGACATCATCCTGCAGGCCGATGTGCTGTGTGTCGTTGCAAAGTCCCTGCAGCCAGCCGCCAAAAGCCGCGGTAAAGGTCGTCAAAAAAGGCAGTACCCAGAGGTGGAAATAGATGGAGACGATGATGATGATTCCGTGCCCGACCAACAGGGTGCGGGCCCAATCCATGGCTGCCTTGCGTTCCGGGGAACCTTGCGGAAAAAGTTTCAATTCCCACTCGCCCTTGAACTGCCCGCGGGCAACGCGAAGAGCTCCCAGGATCGGCCAGTAAATTCCACCCGGGTTAAAAATGCCGTATTTTAATTTGTGCCAGAGGATGACTTTCGCCGGCAGGACGACCTCAAGATCATCCGGCTGGTGCAGCGTATAGCGGTGATGCCGCGTGTGGCTGGTGTTGAACATCTCGAAGTTGATCCAGCCGATAAACGAGAAGACGCGAACGAAGAATGAATTGAGGGCCCTGGTCTTGAAAACCGTGTTGTGCCCCAGCTCGTGCACGCCGTTGCTGAGAAAGGCGCAGCCCATTCCATGCAGAATGACGAGGAGAATCGTGGCGATTAGCGGCCAGTGATTTGCCGAGTAGAGCGCGCCGCCCCCCGTTGCGAGAAGTACGCCCAGGTAGCCCAGGCTCTGAAGCCAGCCGAGTAGGTCGCTCTTCTCGTGCAGGCTCTTGAATACCTTGGAATCGAGGGGTGACCGGTACCAGGTGATGGCGGGTGGATTCGCGGCGGTTTCTTGCATAACGAAAATGTACGCCGATTTGAATTGAATGACTTTCAATCGCATGCTGCAGTACAAAATCGAACATGGCGCGACTCCCCTCCTCCCGATTGTCCGTCGGACAAGGCGCTTTTGGCCTGCCGGGCATGATTACGCTCGGTCGCTATCAACATTCCGCCTCCCTTTCGGGGCTGCTTCCACACTCGCACCGGGACGCCATCGAAATCTGTTTCCTGGAGCGGGGCGAACAAACCTATCGCGTGGGAGGCCTCGCCTATCGCCTTCGCGGTAATGATCAATTTTTCACCTTGCCGGGCGAAGTCCACGACACGGCCAACCTGCCCCAGGAACGGGGTATTCTCTACTGGATCATCCTCAAACTTGAAACACGGAAGGACTTTCTTGGCCTGGCGGAACCGCTTGCCTCGCGGCTTAAACTCGAGTTGCGGCGGATGCCCACGCGCCATTTCCGCGCCCATCCGGACATCCCCTCTATCCTGGCAGAAATGACCGGGCTGTTGTCGAAAAAAGGCCGTGCTCGTCGAGGCCCTCTTTCACCTCTCCGACAACTGCGCCTGCAATCGCTCCTGCTGCAATATCTCACCCTCACCGTGGAAGCTTCGCATCGTGGCGCGAAGGGATCAGCCTCCCCGCTGATGCAGCGCGTGCTTCAATACATCGAGAGACATCTGGACGAATCGGCGCAGGTTTCCCGGTTGGCGGAAGTCGCCCGGCTTTCCGAGTCCCGTTTCAAGACCCGCTTCAAGCGTGAGATGGGAGTGCCTCCTGCCGAATTCTGGCTGAGGCAAAAAATCGAGAGGGCCTCCGTTCTGCTCAAGACACGGAACGTAACCGAAGTGGCGCATGAACTGGGATTCTCGTCCTCACAATATTTCGCCACCGTTTTCAAGCGCTATACGCTGGCCAATCCCTCCCGGTTTCGGCTCAAATCCCCATCTTAAAAAATGTGCCAGAGGGGGGAATCGAACCCCCGACCAAGGGCTTATGAGTCCCCTGCTCTACCGCTGAGCTACCCTGGCATTTATTTGATGATGAGCGCCTTATGGGAGGCGATTTCATACTTCTACAGGGACGACTTGAAAAGTATTCCCTGCTTCCCTGTCATAAGCACAGCCGGAAATACTACGAGCGCTTTATCTTCCGGGCAAGCAGAAATGGACGATTGGCGCGCCTCGATTTACGAGGACGCGCCGGTCATTCCGGAGTGGCGCGTGGTCTTAGTTGTGCGTCGTTCCGGCATCGCTCATGCCGGTGATGAGGCTGACCATGGGCATGAAGAGCGCGATGACGATGGTGCCTACGATCACCGCCAGCATTACGATCATGATGGGCTCGAGAATGCTGGTTAAGCTGGTGACGACATTGTCCACTTCGGCTTCATAGACGTCGGCCACCTTGACCAACATGTCGGGCAATTGCCCGGTTTCCTCGCCGACCTGGACCATGCTGGTCACCATCGGGGGAAAAACGCCGGAGGATTCCATGGGGCCCACGACCGATTCACCTTCCTTGACGCTGTCGTGAATCTTGCCGATGGCCACGGCCACGATGGTATTACTGGCAGTTTCGCGAGTGATGTTGAGCGCCTGAAGAATGGGGACGCCGCTGCTGATCAGGGTTCCCAAAGTGCGGCTGAAGCGGGCGATGGCGGTTTTGCTCATCAAGTCGCCAAAGACCGGTATTTTCAGCGCAATCTTGTCGAGGATGATCACGCCGGCAGGTGTGCTGGCGAAGGCCTTATAGGTGGCGACCAGGGCGACAATTCCACCGATGATCAGGTACCAGCGATCGACCATGAAATCGCTGCACGCGATGACGAAGAGTGTGATGCCCGGCAACGGGTGATCAGGCCCCAAGGCGTCCTTGAATATCTGCTGGAACTTGGGGACGATGAAAATGAGGAGGAAGGTGAGGATCAAACCGGCGATCACCAAGACCACGATGGGATAGACCATGGCCGCGATGACCTTGCCCTTGATCTTTTGCGATTTTTCCTGGAATTCCGCCAACCGGGTCAGGACGATTTCGAGCACGCCGCCGAGTTCGCCCGCCTTCACCATGTTGACATAGAGCTTGTTGAAGATACCGGGATGCAGCGCGAGGGACTCGGAGAAGGTGTTGCCGGTCTCGACCGATTCGGCGAGGTCCGTCATGGTCGCGCGCATGACGGGATTGCGTTCCTGCTGGGCCAGCGTTTTCAAGCTGCGCATGAGGGGCAGACCGGCATCGATCAGCGTGGCAAGTTGCCGCGTAAAAATCGTGAGGATGCGCATCTTGACCGTGCTGTTCCTCTTCTTTTTTGCCGGCTTCTTCTCCGCTGCAACCGCGTCGGCGTTTTTAACTTCGTCCAACCGTTGCGGATAAAAACCGAGTTGCCGGATTTGCGCAATGGCATCGTTCTGGTCGCTGGCTTCAACGGATCCGTTGGCTTGTTTACCTCGGGCATCCACTGCCGTGTAAGAGAATTTGGGCATAATCGTTTCGGGTTGGTGTTAGGTATATTTCAGGACTTCCTCGATCGTCGTTTCACCTTCAAAAATACTGCGCAGGCCATCGGCCCGCAGAGTGCTCATGCCCAGTTCAATCGCCTTCTGGCGAATGACGACCGAGGGAGCGCGCGCACTGATGAGTTCGCGAATCGGTTCGCTGATGTCGAGCAATTCATAGATGCCCTTGCGGCCTTTGTAGCCGGTGCGATTGCACTGCTCGCAACCCGTTCCATAATAGAAATTTTTGTCCCCGATTTCGTGGACGGAGAGGCCGATCTGGCGAAGGATGTCCTCACTCGGCTCGTAAGGCGTGCGGCAACCCGTGCAAATTCTGCGGACTAGCCGCTGCCCCAAAACGCCTTCCAGACTTGAGGCAATGAGGAAGGGCTCAACGCCCATATCGATGAGACGCGCGACCGCACCCGGCGCGTCGTTGGTGTGAAGCGTGGTGAAGACCAAGTGGCCGGTCAGCGAAGCTTGAATGGCGATCTGCGCCGTTTCCAAATCGCGAGTTTCGCCGACCATGATACGGTCGGGATCCTGGCGAAGGAAGGCTCGCAGGGCGCGCGCAAAGGTCAGGCCGATGGCCTCGTGAATCGGGACCTGTTGAATGCCCTCGATTTCGTATTCGACCGGTTCCTCGGCGGTGAGCAGCTTGCTGTCCGTGGTGTTGATCCGGTTGAGACAGGCGTAAAGCGTGGTGGTCTTGCCGGAACCGGTCGGGCCCGTGACGATGAAAATGCCGTTGGGCTTTTCAATGACCTCACAAATATATTTGTAAATGCGCTCCGGCAGGCCGATGGCGGCGAGATCGAGCTTCACAGTGGTACGGTCCAGAACGCGGAGCACGACGCTCTCGCCGAATTGCGTGGGCAGCGTGGAGACGCGCAAATCGACCTGGCGCCCGGCCATGGTGGTCTGGATACGACCATCCTGCGGGATGCGGCGCTCGGCGATGTTCAGGTTGGACATGACCTTGATGCGCGAGGTGATGGCCGTGGCCAATGCCCGCGGCGGAGGGGCCATTTCGTAAAGCGCGCCATCGACGCGATACCGGATTTTGAAGTCGAACTCGAAAGGCTCAAAGTGAATATCACTGGCCCGCGCCTGAATGGCCTGGGCCAGGATCGTGTTGACGTATTTGACGATTGGGGCGGAGGAGGCGCCCTCGATGTCGATTACCTCGCTGTCGGACTTGTTGGCGGCCTCTCGGCCCAGTCTTTCCAGTAGATCGTCCGTGTCGGAAACTTCCGAGCCATAATAGCGTTCGATCACCGCCTGGATTTGCGCGGCGGGCGCAACATTGATGGCAATGTCCTTCCGTGTGGCAAAGCGAAGGTTATCGATCACGTTTGGATCGAGCGGGTTGACCACCGCCACCCGCAAAATCTGACCGTCGAAATCAAGAGGAAGAACGCCCTGGACACGAGCGGTGTGGGGAGGAACGAGGCTGAGCAATTCCGCCGGAAATTCCATCGAGTCGACATCGACAACCTCTGTACCCAAAGCCTGCGCGATCATCTGGTACATGTCGGTCAGACGAATGATCCCCCCGTTCGAAACCACTTCCTCGATGGGTTTGCCCGAACGAATTTGCTCTTCCGTCAACTCATCGATTTGCAAATCGTTGATGATTCCGTTGTCGCGAAGAAAGGCGAGAAGCATTTCAGGATTCATGGCTTTATTCCTTGTCTCCCATGGTGGCAGTGATGACCTCGTCCGGCGTGGTCAATCCACCCAGTACTTTGCGGATGCCGTCTTCGCGCAGGGTACGCATGCCCAAATCCCGCGCCCGCTGCCGGATCATGGAAACGCTCATGCCTTCATTGACCATGCTACGGATTTCGTCATCAAGCACGCAAATTTCAAAGATGCCCATGCGGCCCTTGTACCCGGTTCCGCGGCATTTGTCACAACCGTGGCCCTTGCGGAAATTGGCCCCCTCGATCTGCTCAGGCTTCAAGTTCAGGGCGCGCATTTCCACGTCGGTCGGTTGATAAGGCTCGGGACAGTTTCCGCAGATGCGCCGGACGAGCCGCTGCGCCATGATCGCCCTGACCGAGGAGGCGACGAGGAATTTCTTCACGCCGATATCGACGAGACGAGTGACCGCGCTGGGTGCGTCATTGGTGTGGAGGGTGCTAAAGACAAGGTGACCGGTGAGCGACGCGTTAATGGCGATGGCGGCCGTTTCCAAATCGCGAATTTCGCCGACCATGATGATGTTCGGCGCCTGGCGCAACATGGCACGCAGGGCGGCAGGGAAGGTCATGCCCACCTCGGCATTGACCGGGACCTGGTTGATGCCGGTCAACTGATATTCGACCGGATCTTCCACCGTGATGATCTTGCGGTCCGGTTTGTTGATGAGATTGAGACAGGCGTAGAGCGTCGTACTTTTTCCCGAACCGGTCGGGCCCGTGACGAGGAAGATGCCGTCGGGCAATCCCATGATGCGTTCCATGGTGGCCTGGTCGTCGGAAAGAAAGCCCAGTTCCGGCAAACCGAGCACGAGGCTGGTCTTGTCAAGAATACGCATGACGACCGATTCGCCGTGGTTCGTCGGAATGGTGGAGACGCGCAGATCGATGGCCGTTTTTCCGTCGGACGTGCGCAACTGGATGCGTCCATCCTGCGGCAAGCGCCGTTCCGCGATGCTCATGTTGGACATGATCTTGAGGCGGCTGACAATCGCGGCCTGAAGTCTCTTGGGCGGATCGGCCATGACTTGGAGCACGCCGTCGATGCGGTACCGTAGACGAAGACGTTTTTCGAGAGGCTCCAGATGAATATCACTGGCCCGCAGCTTGTGGGCTTCCAGGATCATGAGATTGACCATGCGGATGATGTGCGCGTCGTCCCCGGCTTCCGGATCGGTCACTCCCTCGTCTTTATGCTCTTTGACCTGTAATTGATCGGCCTCGTCACCGCCGATGAGCGAATGCACCATGTCGTTCGCATTTCCGTAGTAACGCTTAAGACCGATGGCGATTTGGTCCGCGGGAGCCACCACGGGATCAATGTCGTACCACTTCAATTCCTTGTTCAGGGTGTCGATGGCGTCGAAATTAAATGGATCGGACAGTGCCACTCGAAAATGCTTTCCCTCGAGATGAATCGGCATGGCGGAAAGCCGGAAGGCCAACTGCCGAGGCATGGCCTTGATGGCATCCTCTGTCACCACATCGATTCGTTCCACGAAATCCACCCCGGCCTCGGCGGCGATGGTGCGGAGAATATCGATGGAGGTGATGAGACCTGTCTGGACAAGTTCCTCAACCGGGCCATGGCCATTGTTGCTCGACGCGCGGCGCGCGTCTTCGAGGTCGGAGGGCTGGATCAAGCCATGCTTGATCAAAAGTTCCAGAATGAATTCGTCGTTGGCGGCCACAGCTTTTTTTCTACAACAAGGGTACCACTAAAAGTAACTCATGCTATTATCGCTGCCAAGCATTAGCAAGAGGGCTCGTGCACTTTTTGGCCTGTTTTTTACGTCTAATGCCGATTCTGTAATTACAGAGTAAATAAACTTAAAGACTCTGCGTGAATTTTTCGAGCTGATAGCATTCGATGATGTCGTCAGCGAGATACTCGTTGAAATCACCCAGGCGAATGCCGCACTCGAGACCGGCGCGCACTTCGCTTGCATCGTCTTGGAAGCGTTTGAGCGCGACGACCTGGCCGTCGTAAATCGGCTGGCGCTTGCGCATCACACGAGCGCGGGCATTGCGGACGATGCGACCGGTCGAGACACTGCAACCGGCGACGGGGAATTTCGACAGGTTGAAGACCTGCTTGACCACTGCGCTGCCGAGCGCGGTTTCGCGCAATTCCGGATCGAGCAGGCCGACCATGGCTTCCTTCACCTGGTCGATGAGTTCGTAAATGATGCTGAAAAGCTTGATCTGGACGCCCTCGCGCTTGGCGGCGTTGGCGGCGGAATTGTCCGTCTTCGTGTTGAAGCCGATAACGACTGCATTAGAGGCCTTGGCGAGAAGGATATCGGATTCCGAAATGGCTCCGGCGGATGAAAGGACGACATCGAGATCGATCTTCTTGCTGTCGATTTTCTTGAGCGCGGTGACAATGGCCTCGACCGATCCCTGAACGTCGCCCTTGATGATGAGCTTGAGTACCTTGTGCTTTTCATCGGCAATCGCGGTGAAAAGATTTTCCAGGGTCATCCGTGGCGGCGCTTCGAGCTTGCCCAAGCGAAGCTTGTCGCGGCGATCTTCGGCCAGTTCGCGCGCTTCCTTTTCGTTCTTGAGGACGTTGTATTCTTCGCCCGGTGATGGAGCACCATCGAGTCCAAGAATCTTAACCGGAACAGACGGACCGGCTTCTTTTACGCTTTCGCCGAGATCGTTGATCAGTGCCTTGACGCGACCATAATAGGGTCCGGCCAAAATGGCGTCGCCGACACGAAGGGTGCCTTGCTGGACGAGGATGGTGGAGGTCGCACCGCGGCCCTGCTCGAATTGAGCTTCGATGACCGTGCCACGGCTTGGGCCACGGGGATTGGCCTTCAACTCGAGAATTTCGGCCTGCAGCAACATCATTTCGAGCAGCTTCTCGATTCCGATGCCCTTGGTGGCGGAGACTTCGCAGATGATGGTATCGCCGCCGTATTCTTCGGCCACGAGTCCCTGTTCCTGTAACTGGCCTTTGACGCGTTGAAGATTGGCACCGGGGAGATCGATTTTGTTGATCGCGACCATGAGCTGCACCTTGGCGGCGCGGGCGTGGTTGATGGCCTCGATGGTCGTGGCCATGATACCGTCATCGGCGGCAACGACGAGGACGACGATGTCGGTGACATTCGCTCCACGTGCGCGCATGGCGGTGAAGGCTTCGTGACCGGGGGTGTCGAGAAAAGTGATGGTGTGGGTGCCGCGCTTGACCGTGTAAGCACCGATGTGCTGCGTGATGCCGCCAGCTTCGCCGGAAGCGACGCGCGCCTTGCGAATGGCATCGAGCAGGGAGGTTTTGCCGTGATCGACATGGCCCATGAAAGTAATGACGGGAGGACGCGGCTGAAGCTCGGAAGCGACGACCGGGAGCGCCTTGGGTGGCTCGACAACCTTGACCGGAGCATGAACCTGACCTGCGCCTTTTTCGCGCTTTTCGATTTCAAAAGTAAAGCCGAGCTTCACGCACAATTTGCGGGCGACCTCTTCTTCGAGCGACTGGCTCGCGCTCGTGAAAATGTTCATCTCCATCAGGTGATGGATGATCTGGTACGGCTTCAAACCCAGCTTGGCCGCGAGATCCTTGACGATGATGGGCGGCTTGATAACCACCATCTTGTCTTTGAGTTGCTGGGCGGCCACCGCGGCGTCATCCACCGTGGAGGCGAAAGTTTCCACTGGCTTGGCTGCTGCCGCAACCGGAGCGGCAGGTGCAACGGGCGTGGCGACAACGGGAGCGGCTGGCGTGGTTTCCACGGAGCCAGCTGGCTTGTTTTCCATCATCCGCAGCTCGGATGCGGTTAAAATCGGGCGCCTGGCCGGAGCCTTCGGCTTGGCTGCAACCGGCTTTTCTTCCTCTTGAACTGCGGGAGCTTCTGCGGGAACGGCAGGAGTCTCCGCTTTTTCCGGGGCAGCAGCGAGATCGGCCGGTTCCTTTTCCTTGGTCGGCTTGGCTGCTTTGGCCTTGGGCTCGCCTGACGCGACTTTCCCTGCGGCCTTTTTGACGGGCGCGGGTGCGGCGTTCATATCAGGTGTTTCCTTGGCTTTTTTCGTTGGGGTCTCTTTGGACATGCGACAGTTTTAGATACCGAAAATTAACTGGGCTCCGACGGTTGTAAACCACGGGCTTTTTCATGAATTTGCGTGACGATGGAGGGATCGAGATCGGGCATGGCGCTGATGAGGTCATCCGCATCGACTTCAGCGATGCCTTCCACGCTGAGAAATCCGGCGCGCACGATCTGCTCGGCCACAGCGGCCTCGATCTGGAGTGTCGCGGCAAGCGATTCAGTGGCCTTGGCCAGCTTCTGTTCGAAGCCGAGCGCGGCAACTTCTTCTTCCTTCTTCACGTCGATTTCCCAACCGGTCAGCTTTTGAGTCAGACGCGCGTTCTGGCCGCGACGTCCGATGGCGAGGGAAAGATTTTCCTCATCGACCAAAACGGTGACCTTCTTGTTGACCTCATCGACCTCGAGGGTCTTGAGCTTGGCGGGCTTGAGCGCTTCCACGACGAGTTCACGGATATTGGGCGACCACTTGAAGAGATCGACCTTTTCGTTGTTCAATTCGCGGACGATGTTCTTGACCCGCGCCCCGCGCATGCCGACGCACGCGCCGACGGGATCGACCTTTTCGTTGGCGGACCAAACCGCAATCTTGGTGCGATAACCGGCCTCGCGGGCCATGGCCTTGATCTCGATGGTCTTGTCGTTGAGCTCGCTGACTTCGAGCTCGAACAGCTTGCGGACAAAATTGGGGTGGCTACGGGAGAGGATGATCTCAGGGCCGCGCGGCGTGTTTTCAACGGCCAGCACGTAGGCGCGGATGCGTTCGCCGGGGGTGTATTCTTCGGTCGGGACGCGCTCGCGGGCGGGCATGACGGCTTCGAATTTGCCGAGATCGATGATGACGTCTGAACGCTCGAAACGGCGCACGGTGCCGGTGACGATCGCGCCCATGCGATCCTTGAATTCGTCAAAAACCATCGAGCGCTCGATGCCGCGCAAGGTCTGGTTCATGGCCTGCTTGAAGACCTGGGCGGCGATGCGACCGAAATCCTTGGTGTTGACATCGACTTCGACGGTGTCGCCGAGCACGGCATCGGCCTTGAGCAAGCGCGCCTTGGGCAGGCTGATTTCGTCGTGAGGAATCGTGACTTTTTCGACGACAAGGAGACGGGCGATGGCCTTGATCTTGCCGGTTTTCTGGTCGAGCTCGACGATCAGATCGCGGGCAGGGCCGAAGCTTTTGCGAGCGGCGGCAAGGAGCGCGGCGTGCACGGCTTCGTACAGAAGTTCGCGTTTGATTCCGCGTTCCTTCTCCATGTAATCCAACACAGCAATAAATTCTTGGCTCATAACAGTTTCCGTATTATTTTCCAGCCAGCCGCCCACGATGGGGAAAAAAAAGGTGGGAAACCCGTTAAGGCTCCCACCGCAGGCGCGGACCGAAAAAGAAAGACTACCGCCTCTCGCAGAGGGGTCAAGAGGAAAAGCGCATGGATCAAGACAAGTTCGGACTTGCTTCCCTGTTTGGCATCGCGTTTGTCACCATCGCCTGCTTGGATCTTAATCTTATGCCGGATACCCTAGCGCTCGAAAAACTTCAGCCCGAGCTTTTTCCTGAAGAAAAATTACTTTGGTCTGGAAGGCCTGTGCAAGGCCTGCGTTTCCGGCGTTCCGATTTTGCGGGATATGCAGTGGCAACATTTCTGCTCGCGGTCATACTCGTTTTGATACTTATAACTTTCGATTGGGTTCCGACGCCCGAATCATGGAAAGATGGCAGCACGACTCTGCAAGCCAAGATTTCCTGTGTCCTTTGGAGCATTATTCTGCTCCCCGTGGTCATCTATTGGCTCGGAGGCGGTCAATGGTTGGATGCTTACATGCGAAGCTGTCTTTTCTATGGCGTCACGAATGAACGGATTCTTATATTACGGGACACACGCCGCAATCACCAATCGCTAATTTCACTACGGATACATGATGTGCCTCATTTAAGTCTTATCATTGATCAAGACGGAACGGGTTCCCTTAGCTTTGTTCCCCGTGCACCAAATGCCCAAAATCATCCTCCTGCACTTGCTGTTTGTTTTCGTCTCATCTCAGAAGTGCGAAAGGTCTATGCCCTCATTCGATCGATTCAAAGAGAGTCGGCTTGATTTCCCGTTGATTCGCAAGGAGCGACAAAGGGAATAGGTACATTTAGAGCGATTTTTGAAAAGTTAATTGCGTCCCCTTTTGCCTGTCCTGTTCATCAGAATTAAACGTAGTAGTCGTGCCCGCATTGTTGCGGTGGCTATGAGTCTGATCCTTCGACAAGCTCAGGATGACGGACTGTTTGGAGGGAATAATTCGTGATTTCCTTGCAGACTCTCTCTATGAGATAGGGTTCTCATGACCTCCCCTGCCCCCTGGCCTTCGCTCCGCGTCACTTACCACGTCACCGCAGCCAATCAGTCCGATCTCGATGCGCGCGTGGAATCGCTGTTGCTGGAGCAGACAGTGGAACTGCCCCGGGTTGCGTTGCGCGATCCGTTTGTACTGGAGAATATTGTGGGGCGGCTGGTTTCGGTCGTGCCGATCGACGGGGATAAATTCCGGGCTGTCATTGATTTCCCGATCATCGCGACGGCGGACGATCCGGCACAATTCCTTAATGTTCTTTTCGGCAATTCATCCGTTCAGGAGCATGTGATGCTGGCCGATTTTGAGTTGCCGGTGGAATGGCCCGGTCGCAAGAAGGCGCTGCCGGGACCGCAATTTGGGACTACCGGTTTGCGCAAGATTGTCGATGTTCCGGCGCGTGCGCTGACCAGTACCGCGCTGAAGCCAATTGGGTTAAGTACGGAACGGCTCGCGTTTCTCTGCGGGCTTTTTGCGCAAACGGGTGTCGATATCATCAAGGATGACCATGGGCTGGCGAATCATTCCTTTCATCCCTTCGAGGACCGGGTGCGCGCCTGCCAGAAAGCGGTACGGGAATCGAATCGCGCATCGGGGCGCAGCGCGATCTATGTACCTAATTTGACCGGCACGCCGACGACCGTGCTGGCACAGCTCAAGTTTGCACAGGACGAGGGCGTCGGCGCGGTGATGGTCGCGCCCATGCTGTTGGGAATGCCGTTCATGGCGGAGATCGCGGCGAAGCACGCGAAGGTGCCGATCTTGGGGCATCCGAGTTTCGGCGGCGCGACGCGCATTGCGCCCGAGCTTCTCTACGGCAAACTGTTCCCGCTCTATGGAGCCGACTCGACGATCTTCTGCAATTTCGGCGGACGCTTCTCTTATACCAAGGAGACTTGCGGCAAACTCGCGGGTTGGCTGACCAAGCCTTCCCTGCCCGGACTCATTCCGACATTGCCCATGCCCGCCGGTGGCATCAAATATCATCAGGTCGCCGACGTGCTTTCTTTCTACGGTCGTGAAGTGATTCTCCTCATTGGCGGCGGCCTCTACGAAGCTGGCGACGACACCGCCCTCCGCGCCCGCGCCGAGGAATTTGTGCGGCATGTAGCGGAGTTTAAGGCGTAGTCCCACAGTTGCATCGTTATGAAGAAGCTCTTCGTTTGCCTGGGCCTCTTGCTTTTGCTGCCATCAGCTTTTCTAACGGCGGACGATGTTCTCTCGCCGCCTGCGGGCGGAGTTCCGGTATTTTCTCGAGACGTTGAATCCAATTTTTCACTGGGAGGGAGTCCGGCTTTTGGCGAAAAGACAACGGTCGCGACCGAGAGCGTTCCTTTCACCTCGGCGATTGAACTTCGCACTCGCGTGACGCCTCCTACTCCGTGGAGTTTTCAACTCGCCGAAAAAATTCCGACGACGATCCACAAGGGAGATGTCCTTTGGATCACAGTCTGGATGCGCGCGACCGAAGCCACACGTGAATCGGGCGAAGGTTTCACGGAACTCAGCGTCGAAAAGAACTCCGAGCCCTATACCAAATTGGGGCTTTTTGATTTCTCCGCTGGAAAGAAATGGCAGCATTTTGCCTGGAGTTTCCGGACTGACCACGACTACGCGCCGGGAGAAACTCAACTTTGTTTTCGCGGCGGATATGCGCCCCAAGTCATTCAGATCGGTGGATTCCAGATGCTCAACTTCGGCAACACGGTCAAGCCTGGCGATCTGCCCCGGAGCAAAATCACTTATCCGGGAATGGAAGCGGATGCCTCGTGGCGCAAGGTGGCAGCGGAGCGCATCGAAAAATATCGTAAGGCCGACGTGAAGGTGGTGGTGAAGGACTCGGCGGGACAGCCTCTTGTTGGCGCGACAGTCCGGATCGACCAAACACGCCACGCTTTCGGCTTTGGTTCGTGCGTGGTGGCCAAGCTGATTGAAGGGACCGGGCCAGACAACGATCATTATCGCGATGTCATCAAGAACAGCTACAGCAAGGTCGTGATGGAAAATGACCTGAAGTGGGGCTCGTGGGAGAATGGCGCACAGGAGCAACACAAGACCACTCTCGCCGCCATGAAATGGCTGCAGGACCAGGGAATTGAGATTCGCGGTCACAATCTGGTCTGGCCTTCGTGGCACTACGCGCCCACGAGTCTTGCCGCTTTCAAGGGCGATCCAGGCGCGTTGGAGCAGCATATTGAAGATCACATCAAGGATGAAGTGGAGGCGACCAAGGGACAAATCGCCGATTGGGATGTGGTGAATGAACCCTATAATAACCACGATATTACCGATCTGCTTCCGCCTGATGCCATGGCCTCCTGGTTCAAGCTGGTTCATCAGATCGATCCGAAGCCCGTGCTGCTTCTGAATGACTATGCGGGGTTGACCGATCGCGGTGATGATACGCCGCACAAGGATGCGTTCGAGAAGACGCTGCGGATGCTCAAGGAGCAGGGCGCGCCCATCGGTGGATTGGGGATTCAGGCGCATCTGGGAGACGAACTCACCGGCCCGGAAGAAATCCTCAAGGAATTAGATCGCTGGGCCGCGCTGGGTTTGGATATCGAGATTACAGAGTTCGATCTCGATTTTGATGATGAGCCGGTGCAGGCACAGTATACCCGCGATTTCATGACCGCCGTGTTCAGTCATCCTTCCGTGGATGCTCTTTTGATGTGGGGCTTTTGGGAAAACGCGCATTGGAAACCGGAGGCGGCGCTTTATCGGAAGGATTGGTCGATCAAGCCCAACGGCGAGGTCTGGAATGATCTGGTTCTCAAGCAGTGGCATACCGATGTGACCGCGAAAACCGATGCCTCGGGAACCGTCTCCACCCGCGGATTTATGGGGCAATATCAGATCACGGTGACTTACGGCGGCACGACGAAGACGTGGCCGCTGACGATTTCCAAGGAGGGCGCGGTTTTAGATGTGGTGCTTCCGGCTAAGGGAGGGTGAACTTCCCCTCGTTCCCAAATGGAGTTTGGGAACGAGGGAAGCCTATTCCCTTTTCACTTTGATCCGGGAAGCAAAATATCGAATTAGCATGGCGATCCCACAGACGACGATTCCCGGAATCCAACCTACTATAAGCATTACAAAGATGCCGGGCCCCTCTTCAAACATGTCCCCGTGAGAAGGAGCGTAAGCGTGCATTAAGATACCCGCCACAAGGGAAAGAATTTCAAAAGCAAAAAGAAGCCCCCACGCTATCAAAACTCCAACCCAAAATTTTCCATTACTAAAAACGTAGAAACCCGATCCCAACAAGCAGAGCAGCGGGACGATTATATTTAGTAGGATATCAAGCGTTTCGGACATCGTGAAAAAGAAAGTACCGACCATGTCTAACAAAGAAAATTGATTCCGACTAAATTACGCCACACTGACCGGAAGCTGATCCTTCGACAAGCTCTGGATGACGGAGGGGGAGAGGCTACATCCCGCCCATTTCGGCGATGTAGCCGACGGGGGTTTTGCCGATGCTTTTGAGGAAGGCGAAGCCCTTGGCGGAGATTTGGAAGAGCTGGCCGTTGTAACCGGCGTCGTGGATGTAGGCGCCGGTGAGCAATTCCTGAAAGGCGCTTTCCCACTTGGCGGCGGCTTCAGTGTTGCCCTGCTCGACGAGTTGCTTCCCGTTGGCCTGGATTTTCAGCGAGGTTCCGACCTTGGTCCGTCCGATGTAGGCCTCGAAATCTTCACACGCTTCGGAGAGAAGCGTGATGGCGCACTCGGATAATTTCTGGGCGGGCGACGGCAATGAAGTTGCCACGGGAGCCGCAAACAGTGGGTGAACTTCGACTTTGAAGTGGGTATTCATCGTCGCCTCGAGATCGCGGGTGAATTGGGCGCGAAATTCCTTCTCGTCGCCATACGCCGCGACGGGGGCCTGCGCCCCATACCGTTTTTGGAGGAGGCACAGTTCCTCTTCCTGCCCGGCGCTGATCTCCGCCAGGTCGATGCGCGCTTCTGAAAAATAGATGAGCACAGGGCGCCCCGCCTGCAGGTGCTGCTCGATCTCCGCGCCGATATTTTTCCGTTCCGGCGATTCCGATTTTACCGCCGAGGCGCAAAAAAAAGCGACAAGGAGATCGCCCGGTGAATCTACATGCGCCTCACGATAGAGAGGCAACAAAACCTGTTTCCGTTCCAAGGCGTGATGCGCGTTCCATTCCCAGATGACCTCCCGGGCAATGATCAACTCCATCGCCGCATCTCCAGGGGAGGCGATTTTCACGTTGAATGCATTTACCGCGCAGGGCATGGCCGTGATAATTGGAACGAAGTACTTATAGCTTTTTTCTTCTCAAAAGCTACTAAAAGTTGTGATCACTAGATTTGAACGGAAGGCAATTATCGAGAGCCAACCCGCATCGCAGCAACCTGCCCTCGACAAACGCGATCCCGATGCCCATTCTTGACCCGCGTGCCCTCTGAAAGCCCGACATCCTCCGGCACCGCCACCCCGGTTTCCACGGAGAAAGCCCACTTGTCCATTCGGACCCTGCTGAAACCGAGCACCTTTCTCAAGCGACTGGCCTCCTGGTTTGTCCTCTGGGTCGGCACGCTTTTCCTGATTTTTTCCGGCTGGCAAAACCTCTCGCTCCTGTGCATTGGCCTGCTCGGGCTGATCGGGCAATGGGAGTTCTATCGCGCCCAGGAAGAAAAAGGACACAAGGTCTTCAAGCAAAGCGGTCTCTTTTGCGGTGCCTTGATTTTTGCCAACACTTGGTACTTTCTTATCTTCCGTCCCAGTCATGCCGGGTTTGTCCATTTCGGCGAGGAATTGATTCTCGTGTTTTGCGTGTTGGGGGCGTTTATCCGGCTGGTCGTCCGGCAGGAAAATCACCCCGCCCCGATCACCACGGCGGCGCTGACACTCTTGGGACTGCTCTATGTGCCGTTCCTCTTCAACTTCGTGGCGTTGCTCGCTTTCATGCCTGGCGATCCAAACGAGAACCGGTTTCTGCTGATTTACTTGCTGGCGGTCACCAAATTTTCCGATGTGGGGGCTTATGTCGTTGGCTCGCTGATCGGAAAGCACAAGATGATTCCGCGCATCAGCCCCGGCAAAACCTGGGAGGGCTTTGCGGGTGCGATCCTGACCTCGCTGGTCATCAGCGTTGTCATGACCCAGTTGATGGGCGAACGCCTCCAGGCGCTATCCTTCGTCGATAGCATCGTCCTTGGACTCTTGCTGCCGCTGATCAGCGTGGTGGGAGACTTGGCGGAATCGGTGGTGAAACGCGACGCTTCCATCAAGGATTCGGGGCATACAATTCCGGGCATTGGTGGCGCGCTGGATCTGATCGACAGCATTCTTTTCACGGCGCCGGTGCTCTACTTTTATCTGCAGTTCATGGCGCCGGTGCAGCCTTGAGTTATGGCTTATAATTTCCATAACACCACACACGTTGGAAGTAGGTCCTCCGAACGTGGATTTACGTCAGCACAAGTGCTCGAAACTGTAAGCAATCCCTCTCGCATCCTAAAACAGCCACCACGCCGAGGAAATCATGGAGGTTTGATTTGGTTGTTTTTCCGTGCCTATGGCCGTACAGTGTTGGTGGTAGTTGCAGAAGTAAAAAACAATGAATGCTGGCTCATCACAGGTTACTGGGCGTAAGCCGATTAAAGGTTTCGTCGTCGCATCTTCACGGCCTCCCGTAGTAGAAATCGATACCGAAGCAACTGCTGTCTATGTTCGATTTGGTCGCGGCAAGGTAGCTCGCACGGAACCATTTGGAGCAACAGATAGCCTCGTCATGGTCGATTACGATCGGCAAGACCGTATCTTAGGTATCGAACTTATCGGACAGAAAGAGTATGGAATTACTCATCTCTTACGAAATGTTCCTGTACAAGTTGACGCCGCTACCTTGGGTCGAGCTCGATATGTATCAGCTGATTTGGTTACAAAAAGCAATTAGCAGCCACGGCGGCTTCATTATTGAACAATCGCGAAGCCCCGTAGATTGCCTTGCGCGGGCTGCCAGGTCTCATGCTTCTTGGCGATGTAGCCGGAGAGATCGCTTTCGGCGATGCCGGTGAGAAAGGCTTCCACCTCGGCGCGCGCGCCTTCGGCGATGAGTTCGACTCGTCCGTCCGGGAGATTGCGCACGGTACCGGTCACTTCATAACCGCAGGCCAGCTGCCGGATGCTCACGCGAAATCCGACGCCCTGCACGCGGCCTGAATAGAGGACGGTCACCCGTTGCATGCGGAGTTACCTCAAGCGGACTCAGCCGGAGTTACCACCAATTTGACGCCTTCGGCATCGAGCAGCGGATTCACCTGCTCCCAAAGCCACACCAGCACGGCGTCGTTGGTAGGTGAATCGAGGTAAGCCATGAACATGCCTACTTCGCCTTCACGAAATACCAGCGTGCGGTCACCGAAAGCGATGACTCCCGTTTCGGCGAAGCGCTGCTCGGCACGGTTGGCGGAGAGGATGACACGGCACGTCTCGGCGACAAATTTGAGCGCCTCCTGTGAAATCGCGCTATTGGAACACCAGCCCAAGAGCTTGCCTTCCGGCGAGACGAAAGTCGCCGCGATGATGCCCTCGATCAGGGCGATTTGTTCAAAAGCTTTGTTCACAACACCACTGTATATATTGATTTCGCAAATCCTCGGTGGTCCATGCGGTATCGAAAACACCATGCCGGACTCCCATGTTATCGGCCACTAAAACCTGCTGAAGATGCGGCCCGAAGAGCGTGAAGTTGCTGAAGTAGTCGACTTCCAGGGTGACGGCAACATCGGCCAGCTTGCGATAGATGAAATAACTGATGAAGGCACACCGGTCCGGTTCCGACATTTGGGAACCTTCGACCAACTCGCCCATGAGGTTGATCTTCCAGTGAGAATTGAGGGCCGGAATGGCAGTCTCGGTCGGCGCAGAAGGCTCGAGCAATCGTCCGCTCTGTGAGACGGTAACTTCCTCCCCGCGAGGCGGTGCTTCAAGAACGACGCTGGAATCACTCGCCGCCAAGGGCACTTCGCCCGAAAGGACCAGAAGTTCACCGGTCGGCGGACGTGTACCCCCGTCCAGCGTGGCCGCTTTCTCCGCTGCCTCGAGGAGTTGCCGATAGGATGTCTCAATTGTACGCGGCGGCACATGGCTCAATTTCAGGTCCCTGATCTGCAGATGACCACCGTCCCAATGCATCATGTCGTAGAAGGCGGCCTCGCCGCTCTTGCCGGGATATTGGGCGTGATAGACCTCGCCGCGGTAAATGAAAATATCGCCGCTTTGTTTTTTGCTGCGCACGAGGAGCAAAACGGAATCTCCCGACAAACAGCGCGTCTGGACAATATCGGAGATCGATAGCATCGCGGCGCCAAGGGTATCGGGCATCGTCTTGGTATCGAAATGCCGTCCCAGGAGACCCTTGATCGCTTCGAGCGCGGTCCGAAATCCCTCGGTCGTATGAGGGCGCTCCAGGAAAAAATCGGCGCCGTTTTGATAAGCGTGGGCCCGCGAGGTCTCGTCCTGTGCGTCACTGACGATAATAAACTTCGTGGCGGGCGCCTGCTGTTTCAAGAGCAAAAGGAGCTGCAGGCCGTCCATCGAATCCAGCATCTGGTCGAGCAAAATCAGATTGTATTGGTGAGGCACCAGTTGCATCGCACGCAGCGCATCCAGCTCGACATCGACCCGGGCCTGAGCAACTCCCAAGCTCAACAAGCCCAGGCGCATGGCCTGGGCGTATTCGCGGTGTGAAGTAAGAATGAGTCCCTGATGCAACATTTCGTTTAAAGCCTTTTTAAGTTCTCCCGAAGCCACGCTTACGAGGAGAAGGGTTAGGTAACCGTAAATCGTGGAGGCGGTTACTCAAGATTTTTCGAGATGACTTGCATCAGGGACCTTTACCTTCATCTTGTCGCACACACACGTGGCAAGATCAGTTCTGTAGATCGAAGAAGAAAAGGCAGACCGAACTGATCCTTCGACAAGCTCAGGATGACTAATGGTAAATGTGAGAGTTTCGCCGAGATTCCGTAAAGACAATCGCGCGTGCGGCACGATTGATACAATACGCCGTAACGTAAGTTTAATCCGTTTCCCAGCTTTAGGGATTGCCAGCGCCTGCGGACTTGTCCTTAATTTCAACTCTTCATGTCGTTGATTCACCGAATTCTGCAGCGCATCATGGGCGTCGTCGCCCGGATGGTCTGCGCCCAACCCGCGCTTATCCTGACGGTTGGTTTGCTCCTGGCAGCGGCCAGCACCTGGGTCGTGGCTACGCGTTTCGTCGTCATCAACAACACGAGCGATCTCCTCAGCGACAAATTTGAATCGAAAAGAACGTATAACGAGTTGGTCAAGGAATTCGGCAGCGACTATCGCCTGATCGTCCTGATCCAATCACCCGATCCCGCCAAAAATCGTCAGGCTGCGGATGAAGTCGGGCACTATCTAGAGTCGCTCAAACCCCAGATCACGACCGTTCTTTCCAAGATCGATTTTTCCAACGTCAAGCCGCGCCTGCTCTTTACCCGGGACATAGACGACTTGAAGAGAGTTGCCGACCAAGTGGAGGCCCAGGAAAAGGCCGAGAGAGCAAGCCAGAAGAATTCACAGCAGATCGCCCTCGACCTTAATTCCATCCTCGATGAGGCGAATCAGAAGATGGATGACAAATATCTGCGAGATAAGAACAACTGGACCGACTTCAATCTCTTCGTCAAACAGTTCGTCTCGATCCTCAACAAGGTGGCCGCCCAGGCCGACGGCAAAACGCTGGCCCAGGAAGAGAAGGTGTCCGATAGCGACGGAGCGCTCGATGACTCGGACGCGAATGAACTGATCGCCGAGCACGAGTATTTCAGCTTGCAGGAAGGCAAGGCACTGCTGGTGTTTGCCTATACGGGCGTGGAAGATCCGGGCGGCCAGGCCCCGTTCAGCGACACGGTTGCGAGGATTCGCCAGCATCTCAAAGAGATGCAGCAGGAACCCGCGAACAAGGGCATCGATATGCGGGTGACGGGTGAACCGGCGCTGGATGCGGACCAAATCATCACATCGACTTCGGATAGTATCAAAGCGGGATGCATCACCGTCGGATTGATCATTGCGCTTTTCTTCTTCAGCTATCGGACGTTTTTGCGGCCGGCATGCACCTTTCTCGTGCTGATCATGGCGGTGCTTTGGTCGCTTGGATTCGCCCTGGTGACGGTTGGTCATTTCAACGTCCTTTCCATCGCGGTGATCCCGATGGTCCTCGGCATCGGCATCGATTTCGGGATTCAGATTCTCGGGCGCTACGAAGAGGAACTCGGCCACGGTCGCAATGTTAATGAGGCGGTCCTGGCGTCCCTTCAACATACCGGCGTGGCCATCATCACGGGCGGCAGTACCACCGCCGCCGCCTTTTTCAGCCTCTGTTTCAATGATTTCAGCGGCCTGTCGGAACTCGGCATCATTGCCGGTTGCAGCATGGTCTTCTGCATCACGGCCAGTTTGGTCGTGCTCCCAGCCATCTTTATCCTCCGGGACCGCAATCGCACCGTCGAGGCCCTCCAGAAACAATCCAACAATTCGGCCTGGAATTTCATTCACGATTGGGACCGCACCATGGTCAGTGCCCCGCGTTTCTGGATCGGAGTCGCCGTGGCGATCTCCATCGTCTCGATCCTCAGCCTCCCGAAACTCTCGTTCGACTACAATCTGCTCCATCTGCAAAATCCGTCGACCGACTCGGTTAAAACGCTGTACGACGTGATGAACGCCTCCAAGAGCGACACCGGTACCGGAGACCAGATTTCCACGATTTATGCATCGGTCGTCGCCGATAACATCGACCAGGCGCGGGACCTCGACAAAAAGCTCAGGGCACTGCCGACTGTCAGCCGGGTCGATTCGCTCCTTGAGCTTATTCCAGAACATCAGGACGAGAAAATTCCGATCATCAAGCGGATCGTCGCCGCCGCAGATGCCCTCAATGTGAAGCCATCGAACGGCAAACCGGTTGATATTCCTCGCGCCCGCAGGGACGTGGCGAGCCTGCTGAGCCAAACGAGGGAGGGTCTCAAACAGGCCAAGGACGCGGTGAATATTTCCCATCTTGCCCGGCAGGCCGTGGCTGCTTTCGAGACGATGATTCCCGCGTTGGAACGGGCGAACAAGGCGCTTAACTCCGCGCCGCTGGCGACCATCCAGCAACGGTTCGATGCCTCGACCGCCGGTGCGTTCAACCGCATGCAGACGAACATGGAATTGCTCAAGGGACAAAAGGACGACCGGGGCCTGACCCTGGCCGATGTTCCTCCCCAACTCCAGAAACTGTTCCTCGCGCCCAGCGGAAAAATCCTACTTCAAGTCTACGGCAAAAAAGATCTTT
>Ga0207040_1041_pt1 | contig 39199 bp, 41 predicted proteins | sample Alteio_BWMinCont_72_FD_153279 | JGI IMG/M metagenome (GOLD analysis project Ga0207040, IMG submission 153279) | Enriched cells from forest soil in Barre Woods Harvard Forest LTER site, Petersham, Massachusetts, United States -... | ecosystem: Environmental > Terrestrial > Soil > Temperate forest >... | reverse complement strand
TCAAGTGATTTCCTTCCGGCACCTTCAATAAACAGAAACAGACAGGTGAAAATCTGGGCATAATCCGAACGAATCTCATGTAACACAGCCCAAAAGCCCATCTTTGGCGGCGCCGGAGGCATTGGCAAAGGGCTCCTGCCGAAAAATAAATCAATTTTTGTACTGAGGACTGCAACAAGCATTTGCACTATAAAATAGAAAGCTGTAATCCTTGTGAATAATCCAAAGATTAAGAGTAAACCACCAGTAATTTCGCATGTTGCGATGACATGTGCGGTCGTTGCGGGGAAGGGAAAACCTAACTTTGTAAATCGTCCAACCCCTTGGTTTACATAAACAAACTTCAAAATACCTTCCCAAAAAAAGACAGGTCCAGTCATCAGCCGAATGATTAAAATGGTTGATTGACCTGTTACAGGCGGATTGAGAAACCAATTGATAACCTTTTTCATTTTCTTTCTTGTAAAATAAATAAGGCGCAAACATCCCAACTTCATGATTGCATTTAAAACTAATTACAGCATCCAGTACTTTTACTTGATTAAACATTGGTTGGTCAAGGGTTTTACATGCGGCAAGTGATACACTTTTAAAACAAAGTGATGATGTGATGTAGGTACCTTTGTAAAAAGATAGATATTGAAAGGCAGAACATATTGTACCATGGACTTTTTTGGACAGGCATTTACCTTTTATGGGTAGCTGATTTCAGCAGTCATTCGTTTGTCCAGTGGAATTTTGCTACTTAATATTCAATACAGCGGATTACCATGCGGGGCGATTGGTCGCTGAAAATGGGAAAATGAAATTGTTGAGTGAAGATTAAATGTTGCAAATGCTGCCCAGGCCGTGTTTAAAAACGGTGTCGATGACATTCCAATGCCTTAACTCCACACGGCTATTGGTAATTAGGAAAAAAAGTACGTACGAATCACGCACCGAGATATTGCCTGGCGTATTTTAGCACATTTATCCAAACAAAAGCCCCGCAAATTCAGATTTTGCAGGGCTTTCGTACGTTACGATGAACTTAAAAGTGATCCCGCTGGGAACATAACCCACGGTGAATCCCACATCTGTATTGCGTTTCAATATGATACTCCTACTCCCCTACCCGATTTCCTACCTGCAAAGAGCGTGAAATAATAAGATAATTTTAGAGCGTAAAATTTACCGGGTAAAAGTAGTCAAAAAATAAGAAATTAAGGTCTGGAATTCCCTTCTGAAAATAGTCCTCCGAATAGCTTTCCAAATAAGCTACTAGCCTCGTAGCTTATTTAATTTTGACAATCTGAGAAAGTCTAATATCCGTTTTTGTCGACAATGATACATCTTGCTGTATGCACGAAAGGGCATACTTAACCCTTTTTTAAGGCCCGTAATTGACCACCTTTTGTATACAACCATACATCTTGCTGTATGCACGAAAGAGCATACTCAAACCTTTTTTTAAACCCCGTAATTATTAACCAAATGTGGACAATGATACATCTTGCTGTATGCGAAAAACGCATACTTAACCCTCCTTTTGAGACCCTGATTGCTGAGCAGTTGGAGCGCCCCATCTCACTCAGTAAATGCTGCAAGGTTCATTAAAGTTGACGTCATGCCCTCATAGTGATCACCCGGCTGTATTCCAATGGGTACATTCTCACAAAGGATAGTGACCTCGGTACCGCCTGGTACTGGGGCTAAGGTCGTAGTGATTGTTATCGCGTCCGCGAAAGTTGGATCATCGGACTCAAATTCTACTAATTCGACAATTCTCTTATTAGGGACCAATTCCAGGAATCGACCTTTAAACACATCGGCATGCTCTGATGTTTTGCCGCGCACTTCGTGATTAACACAAGTAAATTCGAATGACATTCGAAATGTTCCTCCCTTTCGTGGATCAAATTTATAGATTTGGCATTTCATGCCTTCCGGCGGACGCCATGTGGCTACAGCCTCCTGATCCAAAAATGCCCCATAGATGGTTTCCGGAGATGCCAGGATAACCCTCGAAGCAGAGACAGTTCTTTTATTGTTAAATGTATTCGTCATTACTTTATTCATTTTTAAAAATTCTATTGGAATTGAGAAAATTTGAACATTATCATCAAATTCCAGGAACTCGAGAGATAATATCAATTGCCTGGGTTGGTCGAAGATCGAATAAATCACCGTGAATTCTAATTTTGAGGTCATCAAAGTATATCATAGGTTTTATAGGAATTATTACATTTTTCATTGAAAACAAAGCAAAGGCATAGAGGTTGAAGTGAATCTTCCTTTAGTGGTGAAGAAATAAATAGCGAAAAAGTACGCAAAATGCGTATTTTCTATTACCTTTACAAAGCTCATACATGAAAGTACATCTATTGAAAAAACAGACCATTGAAAACTATGCAGAGAAAAATGCAAGGAGTCGAAGTTCGTTTAAGTTATGGCTATTAACGATAAAATGCGCAGATTGGAACAGGCCCGAAGATATTTTGAATACTTTTCGTTCGGCGGATTTATTAGGCTCTGGCACCGATCGGGTGGTGTTTGATATTGGCGGAAATAACTATCGAATGATTTGTCATTATGTTTTTGGCGAAAAAGAAGTGCACTTATTCGTATGTTGGATAGGCATACACGCTGAATATACAAAGCTTTGTAATGATAAGAAACAATACAGCATAAGTAACTATTAAAAAAATAAAAAATGGAAACACTGCCCTATAAGGTCATTAAAACCGAAAAGCAGTATTACGAATATTGTAATATTTTGGAAGAACTTGTTATGCTTAAAAAGAAAAATAAGCAACAGCGGGATACCATTGAATTATTAACTGTCCTTATCGAAAAATGGGACGATGATCATAATACCTTTGGAGATGCAGATCCTATTGAATTGCTAAAGTACCTGATGATTGAAAATAAATTAAAGGCTATTGCGCTCGCAGGGTTATTTGGAGTCAGCAAGAGCCTTGTATCTGACATTCTCAATTACAGAAGAGGTTTGTCCAAGGATATTATTCGAAAATTAGCTGACCGTTTTAAATTATCGCAAGAAGTATTTAACAAGCCATACAAGCTTGTATCTCCTTTAAATGCTCATTTGAAAGATGCCAGCGTGATGAATACAAGGAAGAAACTTTCCAAAGCTGGTTAGAAGTAAATGTAAACATTAGAATTAGAGCGTTTCAAGTAAGGCCGATAGTAAGAGAATCAGCCAGCGACAAAAAAATCCATTTTCTTATTGTTGCCGAATACATCCTTGCACGTTGGAATACGGATGGATATTCACGCAATTTCTAAATCAAGCCGTAACCTGATTTTTGAAACAACTGTTTTAAGTAACGAAAGCTCAGCGGATAGGGAACCCAATGGTTTACGTTATTCATATCATATTCGACAATCAAAAACAGGGCATTCATAATACTAATATCAATAAAGTAAATTCGGCCAATATCTAACCTGAACCCCCGGATCAATTTAACTCCATATCTTAAGCCATCAATGTACTTTTTTGAAATTTCGTCGGAATTGAGGAAATTTTACCACTATTATAAAATTTCAGAAATTCGGGAGATAATGTCAATTGGCTGGGTTGGTCGAAAATGGAGAATTTAAAGGCAAATTCTAATTTTGAAGTCTTGAGGGGAGGTTTCAAATTTTGTAGTAATTCTTGCATTTCTCACTGAAACCATCGATAGCAAGATGATTAACAAAAATAGTAATTGATAAAATAATAACCTTTAAATTTGGATAGTTTTCTTTGATCTTTGGGAGAGTTTCTATGCCATTCATCACTGGCAATTTGGCTGGCCGACCTTGACATTTTTTTTTCTTTAAAATATCGCATCGCCCTCTCAGCTTCATGCCCCATCCACATGAGCTCTTCCTTAATATCATAATAAATGGACAATTCAACTTTATCTAGGCCATAATTACTTTCCCACTTTTCTAGCCTTCTTACACTCAATTCTTTATCTATCATGTGGCACATTTGAGGTGCAAACAAAATTTGTCTTAGCTTAACTGTGCTTTACTTCATTTTATGGCAGCAGGTCAAAGAACAATGCAATTTATTCTAAGCATCTGATAGAATAATTTTTTCATCAATATTTTTTTCTATTGTGGCTTGTATAGGATTTTAAAATACAACCCTATTTTTTGTCTGCTATGGATATTAATTGTCTCAGGAATGGGCAGTATACATCACAGTATTTAAATATACCCTAAGAAATAAATGTCAACTTTTATTAAGTAGTATAATCTCTCGAAATTGCAGCAGCAATCCTCGCCTCCTGAGCGGCCGTCAGTTTTATAGTTTTTTTCATTATTGCTGCACCTCTTAAACTAGAATGCCGTACATCATCTAATCCAAATAGTTTTATTGTATTTTTCCCTTTCCTGGAATACTTCTTATAGTTAACAAATAAATTGTTGTCACTAAATCGAAAAACAATGTGCTCTTGATATCGATCCCTATATGGGTGAATTATTTTGAATGTACACCTAGCATAAACATTACTATATCCTGAAATTGTATCATAGTTATTCTTTTTCAAAAAACCATTGCAGTTTGCGCAAGATAAAACCAAGTTCATTTCTTCAAAAACATATTCCCTATACTTATCCCTTGGAGCAATATGATCTCTTTGCAAATTTCCCACTATACTCTCATGAAAGCCACAATATATACAGTGAGGATATTGAATGTTATTAAGTTTTGTCCGAATTGAAACCTTAAGTTCGTCTCTTCGACTTTGTGCTCCTCGGGGTCTTCCAGTTCCTGCGAAAGAACCATCCCACTCATTCCCTTGAAAAGGACGCAACGAGTTGACAAATGCTTTTTGAGCAATAGTAAATCTAATAGCACTAGTAAGGTTCTGAAACCTATGATCACGATTACTACTTCTCATCTAAATATTTTTTGGCGTCCCTCAGTATGATATGTAGCGGATCACTATCTACAATATTATATTTAGATAATTTATCAATGTATTCTTGAATTTTATTTCTCTTTTTTGATTTTTGAGAAATTAAATGAAGCAAATTCCTTAAATCCATTTCAAAGTAATGGTTCCTTACACTTGCAACATCAAATACATTATACAGAATGTTTTCTGCAGACCAGCCTTCCGTGTCATAGTCCATAAACTCTGATTTGATTTCCATCTTGTCATTAATTTTTAAAGATAAAATCGACGAACAAGCATCCTTGAGATCCGAAACCATAAAATGTGAATGAGTCGCAATTAGAAAATGACATGAACTAAAGTTGCGAAAAATATTATTCAAGATTCCTACATATTGAATTTGCCAATTAGGATGCAAACTAATCTCAGGTTCATCAATGAGAACCAATGAAGATTCTTTAACTATCGAAGACAACGCGAGCATTGATGTTAATATCTGAATCTCACCTGAGCTCATGTTTTTCAGATTTATCGCCATTCCTTCAGGTTGTCGATACATCTTCTTATAAACAAACACCTTATCAATACTTATTAAATTTAAACTTCGCAATAACGAAATATGTTTGTATTTTCTTTTAAATCCAGTTTGGGATTTCGATTCCTCAAAAACTAATTCCAAAATAATTTCCCGCTTAGGGTTCAATAGTTCCGCCACTTCATTCAATGAATTAAGAACTTCCTCCAAATAGGACTCGCTACTATCTGCCAGCCTTTGAAATGTTGAAAAATTAAATCCTGTTCTTTTATAATCTGCCGCATTTATCATTTTTTTAAACCTACTAAGTGTAAGGTTCCCAGAAAACAATTCTAAATACCTCTTTGCTGTATATTTTATTTGAATCCGTGACTGAAATCGTAACACATCGAAAACATGTTTCACATCCTTACTAAATCCTTCGGTAGCTAGGGCTTCTGTGGTCAGATCAATTGCTTTGTTTATATAAGCTCCGGAAAATGTATAATTTCGCTCAGATTTTATTCCAAGATACTCGTAAAATGAATTATCGTATCTAGTTCTCCTTCTGGTGTCCTCCCGTGAATACCTAATAGCTGGTTTGGGAGTGAATTTTTCATAAAGGCTATATGCTGCACCTATGGCTTTGTGCGGTAGTTCAATATCCAAAATTCCCTTTACAACCTTGTCATTTTTTTTAAGACCAAGCGCACGTTGGTTTTCTATCTCATATACATCATTACCCAAGCCATAAACTAAATGATAATAATGCTTAAATTTATAGTCAGCAGATCCAGCAGTTTGATAGTTGTATAGGTCATTAAAAATATCCAGTACTATTCGTAAAAGCCTGCTTTTACCATATAGTACTCCCCTATTTCGATACCAAAAGGCTAGGGTGTTAAGTTAATATTTGGATCAAAGACGTAGTTCATCAGGCTGCTTGTTGATTGAGGTCTTGATACTTTTCATTCGGAGTTTGTTTGGTTGTGTGGTGGATTTTGTTATTGTAATAGGCCATGTGGTTTTGGACGCCTTGGTAAAGCTCAAGACCGTCTTCAGCAGGGTTCAAGTAGATGTAATCGTACTTGATGGATTTCCAGAATCGTTCAATCCAGATATTGTCAGTTGCCCTTCCTTTGCCGTCCATGGAGATTTGAATGCCCTTTTGTTCCAAGTACTGTGTCCATAGGGAGCTGGTGTATTGAACTCCCTGGTCGGAGTTGATGATTTGGGGCTTGCCGTGAGTGGCCAGGGCTTCTTCCAGTAGGGATTTGCACCATTGAGCGCTCAAGGAGTTACTGATTCCCCAGGCAAGAATCTTGCGGCTGTAAACATCCAGGATGGCGGTTAAATACATAAATCCTCTTTTCATCGGTATGTAGGTGATATCCGTGCTCCAAACCTGGTTGGGAAACCGGATGTTCAGGTCTTTGAGCAAATAGGGTTTAATGAATTTTTTTAGCCCGAGCCGGGTCAGGTTCTTTCGACGGTATAGCGTCTCGCGACCCATCAGGCGGAACAATCGCCGGATCCGCTTGGGACCCACCGGATAGCCCATCGACCGCAGCAGCAGGACCATTGATTCCACGCCTTCGGTGGGATGATTCAGCAGATGCTTGTCCATTAAGCCCATCATCTTCACGTTTTCCGGTTTTTCCTGGACTGGCTTGTAGTATAGCTGGCTTCGGTTTACGCTGAGAAGCTCGCACTGACGACGCACGGAAAGACCATCGCTTCGCGGCCGGATCAACTCCGCTCGGTAAGCTCTATCCCCAGTTTCCTGCAACTTTTTTTTAAAAATTCATTTTCCACCTTCAGCTGTCCGATCTGAGCGTACAGCTCCTGGGCATCAACATCCGGCTTCTCCCTGGATTTGTCCTTGTCAAAGGCCGCAGACATGTTCTCCAGAAAAGCAGCTTTCCATTGAGAAATTACTACAGGGTTCAATTCGAACTCCTTGCCCAGTTCGGCTAATGTTTTTTGATTTTTTACAGCTTCTAAGGCTACTTTGGCCTTGAATGCGGCGCTGAATTTTCGGCGTGTTTGCTTTTTCATTTTGAGGTAGTTAAATTACAAAGAATTTCAACTAACCTCCTGGTCCGATTTTAAGGGAGTATTATATCCATCATGGTGATGTGGCGCTGCTCCATCCAGGGCCTCCAGTAATTGGCCAGCACCCGCTGCCACTCGGAGATATCCAGGTGGCGGCCCAGGTAAGAGCGCCACCAGCTGACCAGGTTCTTGTCCCGGATCTGGCGAGATCCCAGGCGCAGACCACAAAACATTTGCATGCTCCAATCGGTATTGAGCCGATGGATGAGCATTTCGTCGCTCATGCCCAGATAATGTTTGAGAACCAGCAGGGCAATGCCGCCTTCCACTTTCAAAAAGGTTTCGATCCCCGGCTGCTCCGTTCAAAATCGGGAGCGGGAATTTTACTGGCTAGCGTACTGAGGGGAATACTGCGGTGAAGGTTACTTAAATCGGTCCCGAGAAAGGACTGCTCGGCCAAAGAAGGCGTTTGCAGAAACAGGGGATTTTTGTACATTGCAAACAGCTTTATTTTTCTGGCTCATTTTGCGTACTTTTTGTGAAATTGTGGGGCTTTTTCATAGCTGTTCACATCTTCAAACCCTTTGTGGATAAGGTTTTCAAATTTTCAGTATGACCCTCATTAAATACTAATCAGTGGTACATTTTGTGTTGAATCTTTACAGCTGATAATAAACAAAACAATATCTGTGCGGACAGCAACCTAGCATGTGCGTCTCATCGTGTACAAACAGTGAGGCCGTTTTCCTGGTATCCGATTGCAAAGTTTTATAGAATTATGTTAATTGCTGAGTTAGCCTTACCCTTGTCTTTAATTTGCACATCTAGTGTATTAGAATAATTAGGAGGTAACAGGAATTTAAATGCTATCAGCTCCGCATCAAGATCGGCATCTGAGCTAACAGCCTCCCAGGAAAATTTTAGTTTACACCCCCTTAAATCTTCTGAACTCTTATAATAGCCTGTGTTCTTTTCTAGCCCAATCTTATCGCAAAAACAATTAATTTTAAAAAGTTTTTCTTCTGGAAAATAGTATATGTCAATGTTATATAATACGTTGGAATTATAATTTATTTTATTTTTTTCATTGGGGATAACAGATGCTATTAATTCACCATTCGGTTCTATTATCTTCCCATTTTGTGTCATTACAGTATCGGAAGGTATTGTGCTGGCGCAGATTTCAATAGTATTAATTCCAATAAATAAGGATCTAAATTTTCCAAAGTCTCTATAATGAGGAGTGATTAAATATCCTTTGCCTTCGAGGGCACCCGTGTATATACTAATACTACTATCATCTGAAAACCAAGGATCCTCAACATTATATACTATATCGAAACCAGGATGGGACATTTCCTTGATTTCATTTTTATTATTCATTATGAATTGATTCAAACTGTCAATAAGCACAGCAAGTTGTGAAGAATACCGATGCTCATTGAGCATCCGTCTATTTGCAATTCCCAGGGAGTCAAACCTGATTTCACTGACAGCCCTACCAATATCTGCCCATTCAGAATGATTTATATGAAAATTCAGAGAGTAAGTAACAGCAAAAGGGAATAAAGGAGTTAATGTTCTAATAACATTTGTATTTACCTTTTTAGTTTTTTCAAGGTTATTATTTACAGTAAGGCTAATTCCTGAATCAGCCAAAATAACTTTTTCTAATCTACTTAAAGTTGTGTTTGCCTTTTCTATAATGTGACTCTGATCTGAAATGATTGATTTGAACTTTTGGTTTTGGGAAGAAAAGGTGTCTTTTTGTTCTTTCTCCCTATCTGTTTCCTTTTTTTGTTTGTCAATTGTAAAGACAAATGTTGCAAGAAGGGAAATGCCCAACATGATTATAGTTGCTAATCCTGCTTTAGTCAGTTTCCCATTTTCTTTATGAGTCATGTCAGAAGCAGTTCCTATGAATCCTATAATCGCTGTTACTACAATTAAGAATAGTTCGAGATAGTTCATGTGTTTCAAATAATGTGCATACCTTATACTTATAGTTATAATACGAAATTACATAAAAATGCCTCCTGTTAGAAGCAGAATCGATAACGCCTTAAAGCTCTTTCTCTGGGAGGGGGGGCGAACGTGGCCTTTATTACAAGCGGCTGAAGTGAGGCACATAAGAACTTCCCCGGGCTGTGCAGCAAGTACCGACGGCTCCGGCTACTGCTGAGCAATTATCGCTGGTCTTGCGCGGGGTATCACTTAAATTTATCCCGAAAAGAAAACGTTATCAACAATTCGCCCTATCTGTTAATAATGGGATGGACCCACGCAAAATGGCGTTCAAATTCGGGAGCGGGGATTTTACTGGCTAGCGTACCGAAGGGAATCCTGCGGTGAAGATTCCCTAAATGGGTCCTGTGAAAGGCTGATCGGCCAAAGAAGGCGTTTGCAGAAACAACGGATTATAGTATATTGCGAATAGCTTTATTTTTCTGCCTCACTTTGCGCACTTTTTGTGCCATTGTAGGGTTTTTTCATAGCTGTTCACATCTTCAAACCTTCCGTGGATAACGCTTTCAAATTTTCAAGAAGACCCTATTTATCTGATCCATTTTTCAATTTAGATTTCAATTGTTTAGAATTCTAAGAAACTTCATTAGTATTCATTCTCCAAGTAACCGGGCCATACCACCTGCTTCAGATTCCATACAAGGATTGACAGGCTGTTTCATAACCTGAATACGCATTTAGCCTCTGAACACGTCTTAATAATTTTAGCCTGCGACTGCTAAGGGAACCTTTGTTTGGATTTATCAAAGCAATGTGTTCAGGATCGGAATTCTTCAACAAATCGTATTTATCAAGTAGACGTTTTGTTTTTTCCACGACTTCTTGATGGCTAATCCCCTAAGTCCGGATGCTGCTCCAAAATGCGCTCCCATATTAATTGCTGGCCAGGTACATTTCTTGAATATGGCTTCACAAATATTCCGGGTCATGAACCTTCCGAAATAACTCCTCATGCTCGGGAGCCATCATTCTCCAGGCGTCGAGCACCTTTTGTTCATTTTTTCTCAATTCCTTTCGCAACGACCAGTATATTAAGATGGCAATCCGTTTGCTGCAGTAGCGGCGGCGTTGGAATAGTCGCATGGCTGTAGAAGTTTGGTCCATATGCTAGAACGATCGAGCTGGCGAATTATCCCGGCCTGCGCCCAAATTTCTTGCAGTTGGCTGCTTTTTATGGTCTGCTTACCTGTCGGGAAAATATATTTTCCCGACGAATAGCCCTTTTGGCCCCCCGGCGGCGTCTTTACTTATGAACAACGAGCCATGCAACCCGACTATCCTCACAAGATATTCTACGACCGGCGGACCAGCTACCCGCTCCTCGTCCAGGCCCTCGTGCAGGAGGATGCCGCGGGATGGGGATCCCTGTTTTTCTCATGTGTCAAGTAGCAGGATAGTTACTTCCTAATTACACGGAGGCGGCGTTTCTACGCACGGCCTTCTTATTCAAAATCATTCCAAAATCATCCATTGACGCTGAATTCCGACGATACCGCCAAGAAATCCTGCGCTATCCTCCTTGTCGTGGACTTTTATTCCCAGACTCTGCTGCGGTTGGTCGAATTTTTCGCTGCCCCGGGGGATTGCGCTGGACTCCCTGCACCTGCAGGCGGGGGTCGGGGGGAGAAGGCCCTGATCTCGATTCACTGCCGGATCGAACGGGACCGGATCAAGCATACCCAGGCCTCTCTGGAGAAGCTGGGCGGAGTACTTCAGTTGGACCTGATGGAATCCCGGCGAACCCACCTGGTAAAAATTTAATTCGCCCACCTGATTAAGATCTAATTCGGATGACCGATCAGCACTCATGGCTAATGGGCGAACTGGAACAAATGGGCATGGAGTGCACGCGGACAAGAGATAATGGCCTGTATTTTCAGCCGCCGGGAGATCCGGAATCATTCCTTGAGGAAATGAAAGAGCATGGGGTAGACATACATGGGGTGGATCTGGAAAAAAGTGAGCCTTTGTCCGCGGAAGGCTTGATCCGGGTCGACAAATTGTCGCGGGCAGAGAGTGAAGCGCTTATTGGGGCCCTCAAGCTGGTCCGGGCCAAACGCCGCCAGGCGAGTTTCGCGATTCGGTTCAATTCAAAGGAATAGATTCTTCATCCGGGTATAAGCCCACCCATAATCGAAAAAGTGCTCCGTTTCTACGATGAGTTAGTGGCCGACCTGGCCGCATGCCAGCAGCTGGCGCTGCCGGAAGGGGAGCGGATTGAGGCAGCATTTAAAGTGTCCATGTACTATCGGGCCCGGGTCAAGCGCTGGCTTATCTCCTATGAATTTTCGGACCCCTATTCGGAAATTCGCTTCTTCAAGGAAGGGAAGCCGCTCTTCACCAGTAAGATTGAATTTTATACCCACTGCTACCGGGCGCTTTTATTCCTTCCCCGAGGCAACTCCCGAGCAAAGATCCATTACTGGCGGCGCGAACTGGCCCGGATCGATGGATTTTATGCGCTCCAAGCGGATTTTATCGAGACTACCGTACCGGAGCCTCCGACAAGGACAGCCTCTATTTCATCCGGGCAAATAACAATGGCAGCAAATTGGACCAGCCCAAGTCCTATGATATCGATGTCGAAGTGGCGACCTCCCACGACTGGCTAGTCACGGCCCTACTCGCGTACGAGCAATACGCGCAATTCATCGCCCTGAAATTGAAGGAGCTGGAATGAAGGGGAGCATTTCGGGGCATCTCTCGGCAGGTAATTTTTCTTATCCGCATGCACCACTATTGCCAAGTTCTGAACAATCATCCGCTGGATACACGCAATCTCCCATTTATTTTCAGCCGGATCAACAATTGATGGAATCAGGTCTTTAGTGGTAAACCGGCTTCAAATACGGGATCCCAAATTTCGTAGATCCTGTCAAAGAACGTGGCTGACCAATTTGATGCCCGCCAAAGTCAATTTTGGAGGCATTGCAGGCCTGCTTTGGGCGATTTCTCAACGATTGTCGTTATAAAATAATCAAAATCAATCATTTATATCTGAACAATTTTTTACGAAAAGCGCTTATCTTTGTAAACCTATAAGTTGCGTACTATGAAAATAGTTCATATTTTTGGACCGGTGCATGACCCTGATGAGGGGTTATGGGCGCTGGAAGAAGAAGGTGAAGCAGCGAACGAATTTGCGAAAATATTTGAAATCTGGCAGGATACCGAACACATGTATGCCTGTTGTGTCCATCATCTCGAGGACCTGCAAGCCGCATTTGGATATGACATAACTGCAGAAGCGGCCGCAGCCGAATTGATGGACGAGGCCGATGAATTGATGGAATTACTGGTCAACTTGGGGGAAAAGAATCAGCCGGGCACCAATCTTCAGCATCTATTTAACCCCTTGGATAATAGCCAGCCAAACATCACCGAATTACAACTCTCCAAGGCTTCTGCTAAAACCAGGATACGGAAAAATCCAAAACTAAGAATATACGCGGTACGTATTGCTGAAAACACCTATGTCGTTACTGGCGGCGCGATTAAACTCACGGATAAAATGAACGAACGTCCGCATACCGAAAAGCAGCTTAGGAAATTGATAAGTGTTAAGGACTGGTTGAAGGGAGAAGGCATTTGCTATCCGGAAGACTTAATCGATTTGTCATGACTAAGAAAGAAAAACTAAAGAGAGTTACCTCGGACCACCCCTCCAATTGGCTGGAAGAGACGGCCAAAAAACTGGCTATACAAGGAGCCAGGAAAAATGCCCGTAAAGTGGCATTGCGGGTATTGCAGCTCTTGCGCGAGCGCGACATCAGCCAAACGGAACTCGCTGAGCGGATGGGGGTCTCACGCCAGCAAGTGACGAAAATTGTGAAAGGACAGGAGAATTTCACTTTTGAAACGATTGATAAGCTGGAAAAGGCATTGAATGTCACCCTCATGACGATCGGGGCAGCGGTTGAAGCATCCACACTTGATGTGAGCCGATTAACGGGCGTTATAGTGTTGCCTCCCTGCTCCTGGAATCCTGTACCTGACTTGTGGTCATTAACTGGCGCGTTGACTGGTATGGATTTTTTGTTGATGAACCATGGTTTGCCTATGCACGCTCCTTGGGCTGCTGTTCCATATATTATGCACGGGACGAGCAGAATATGCACGCGCTTAGGATACCTTCATCCGATAGCATCATTGGGGAGGACAAATCTACCGATTGTATTGGGGACAAAACCGGATGAACCCGACATTTCGGAGCGATACAATATAATAAATGAAGAAGAGATAGATTATTCCATGTCTTGAAAGAATGTATATGGCTGACGTACAATCCATACGATTTAACATAAATAAAATTTCGACTGATGAGTTTGCCATGACAGAGGAGAAGTATGACCCTGCTATACCTGCAGAAATAAAAATCGGTTTGGGATTTAATTTTGCCAGGGACGATCGGATTATAGTCGTGCAGGTCAAGTGTATGTTTTACCAGCAGGATAAATTATTGATTGTGATTGCTGTCAGTTGCTGGTTCATGGTGGATCCGGAAGATTGGCAGAAAATTTACCTACAAGAAAATAAGACTTTCGAACTTTCTCTGCCTATAGCTTTGCACCTGGCCAGTTTAACGGTGGGCACCGCCCGAGGAGTACTCCATGCGAAAACAGAGAAGCATATTTTGAATGCCGTATTGATCCCTCCCGTAAACTTGAATGAAATAATTAAAGAAGGCTTGAAGATACCGGTAAATGAATAGGGGGGGAGCATGGCCTCCAATAACTACGAAAATTGCATGGACCAGGATTTTTCTTTACTGATTTTCGGAAAACCGATGGCCGAGCTGTCCCTCGATTTAGTATTTTTCGATTAACTGGCGAATATATGAAAGATGGATTTAAACATTAAGAGGTGACTACAAGATACCAAGTAATTCTGATTGGAAATGAAAATCAATATAATGTTGATATCGTTGACACTTTTATTAAGAGAATATTGGAATTAGGATTATCTGAAAGTGCTGTTGCGATTTTGAACAAGACGAATTTTCATCATGAATATCAAGGCAATAGCCCCTCCGTTTGCTTATATTTTGGTGTTGGTGCACCGTACGCGAATATTGATATACTAAATATTTGTATCAATGATGCCATATTCGTAATTCCAATTTTAGATGATCTCACCTCCTTTTCCCTCTTAATACCAAGAGAACTTGAATTAATTAATGGATTTCAACTAAAGTCTGGTAATGACATTGAAGCTCTTGTTGGCAGGATTTTGGAAGCGTTGAGCCTTTTGAGAATTTCCAGAAGGTTATTTATCAGTTATCGGAGAAACGAATCTCGGTCTGTCGCTATTCAGGTTTACGAGTTTTTGGATCAATGCGGTTTTGATGTCTTTCTGGATACAGTAAGCGTGAATCCGGGAGTTGTTTTTCAGGATGAACTTTGGCACCGGCTTACTGACACGGATGTCGTGGTCTTATTGGACACGCCTGGGTTTCTTGAAAGCAGATGGACAGCATTGGAATTGGCTCAGGCATCATCTATGAGTATTGGGATAGTCCAGCTTATCTGGCCTAATCATACTCAAACTCCGTTTTCCAAATTATGCTTCCCCATAAAGTTTCTCCGAAGGGATTTTGTATTTAAAGTTTTCAACAGGGCAAATAGAACTTTAACCAGGAAGGCATTGGAAAAAGTTAAAAATTTAGTAGAGTCAATAAGGGCCAGGAATTTAGCCGCGAGACAAGATAATCTGATTGAAGAATTTGTTTCCACTTCGCGCAAGCTGGAAAGGACGATAAACTTACAGTCCGAGAAATACATTACGCTTAAAACGTTGAGGGGTAATAATGCGGCTATCATTCCAACAGTCGGGGTTCCTCAAGCATTTACTTATTACCAAAAGGAAGATCTTATTAACACTATTCATAAGCACGCCGTAAAGGAAATATATTTATTATTTGATCACAGAAATATAATGACAAAGTGGCTAAAGCATCTTGAGTGGTTGGATTTACACCTACCGGTTAAAACGATCAGAGTAACCGATGTGTATTCCTGGGTTAATTTAAATGTTGCTGTATGATATTTTTATCGGCGAGCATACCTGATTGCGAAAGGGATCCTAAATATTATGATACTGCCGATATAATATCTATAAGGGATGCGGTACGAGCGCTAGCCACCTTAATCATTCCAAATTCCACGCTGGTTTGGGGAGGACATCCTGCTATTACACCTTTAATTCGTAATGTAATGACCTTAATGAACAGCAGAACTCAGGATCATATAATATTATACCAGTCTGAATTCTTTGCAGATCGGTATCCGATGGATAACGAATTTTTCAAGCAGGTAGTTTTCACTAAAAAAAACGACAATTTGGAGTTGAGCCTTGAAGAAATGCGGATGAGAATGATATCTGAGAATCAATTCAAAGCTTGCGTACTTATAGGTGGTATGGAGGGTGTAGAGATTGAATACGAGATGTTTATCAGATATCATCCTAATGCCAGAGTGTTTCCTATAGCAAGTACTGGGGCTGCAGCTAAAACTATCTACAATAGAACAAAAAATGACGATTCAAGGTTGCTCAAAGATTATGCATATCTCTCGTTATTCAGATCACTATTTCAAAACTTATTAGAACTGGACTAATATGGCAAGAAAAATATTTCTCACATATAAATACGGAGACGCAAATGTATATCCTTTGCCAGATGTTTTATGGACAAAGTGCAGGGATTATGTTGATGACCTTCAAAAGCGACTTGATAAAGAAGATCATATAAATAAAGGTGAACTAGATGGTCAGAGTTTGGCTGATTTTGAAGATGAAACAATCGCTTCTAAATTAAGAGACAAAATTTTCGATAGTAGCTTGACTATCGTATTAATTTCAAAAGGGATGAAAAGTCCATGGGATTCAGAAAATAATCAATGGATTCCGTGGGAAATTGCCTACTCTCTGAAGGAGCATACCAGAGATAGTCGTACTAGTCTAACCAACGCCATGCTTGCTATTGCGATACCGGATCAGCAAAACAGTTACTCATATATCATCCAGGATAATTCTTGTTCTTCTTGTAATTGTACAACATATCATACAAATACTCTTTTTAAAATATTACAGAAAAATACATTTAATCGCAAAAACCCAGTAAGGAATGAATGTGCAAACCATCCGGTTGAGGATCGACCGCAGACTGGGGAGTTTTCCTACATCCCGATAATTAAGTGGAATGATTTTATTAGCGATATCAATAGCTATCTTGACCGTGTTTATAAAATCAACGAAGGTATTAGTGCTTATAACATTTATAAAACCGTAGTGTAGTTTGTATTCGTATTCACCTGTCACATGTTTTTCCGCATCGTATTTCGCGAATCTGACATAAAGTTAGTCTGTTCCTCCAAACTCCTTAACTGAGCCGTTTTGGTTGTAAAAACTAGCCTTTTTTATTAGGTATTGACAGAGTCGTGATACATCGGCTCCAAAGTAACTAAGCATGCCCTGGCAGATGGCCGCGTAGTACCCGCTCCGGTCCACTTCCGGGCCATCCGGGACTTCAGATCCCGTTTTCAACTGGCCCGCGACGAATAGTGGTTGGTCATCTTGACGGGTTTCATTTCCTATTTCAAACTATATGATTACGATACTAGAATGATCTACGACCGCAGGTGGTATTGGCAATATACCTTAAGTTATTACGGGGAAGCGCAGTTGGATCGTAAAGTTCGGAAGGAGCTGAGCCGAACCTATGAGGTTTTTTCGATAACCGGGCTGGAACAGATCGAATCGCGGGATGGGCTGGTTCGGATCCCACACCTGGCCGATTGCAAACACATCAAGCTCGTTCGCGTAAAACGCCGAGGGAGAAATGGACGAGCTGGAAGGATTTATTAAAGCAAAATAGTTCGCGCTATTTCTTCTTGCCCGTCTTTTTCATGGGTGGCGTCTTCAACACATAGGCCGTTTCGCGTTTGCCTTCCGAGAGGACAAAGAAGGACTGCACGGTGTGGATATCCTTCAGGGTGGCGAGCTTGTTCATCAGGAAATCGTTGTATTCGGGCATGTCGGTCAGGGCGACCTTGATCAGGAAATCAAACTGGCCGGTCAGGTGATAGGATTCCATGACTTCGGGGAATTTCACGATCTCACGCTGGAAGGATTTCAGGATGGTTTGCGAATGTTCTTTAAGCTGGACGTGGACGAAGGCGGTCAGGCTTTTGCCGATGAGGTTCTTGTTCAGCAAGGCCACGTATTTTTCGATGATGCCCTCGGTCTCGAGGCGCTTGATCCGTTCATAAACGGGCGTGACCGACTTGCCGATCTTGTCGGCGATTTCCTTATTGTTCAGGCGGGCATCGTGCTGCAGCAGTTGCAGGATTCGGATATCGTCAGCGTCGAGCAGCATTTTTTTCGGAAAGATAGGGGCTTCGACTGCTCATTTAGAAAGAAAATCCAGGATTTAACGACTATTTAGTTTTATAACCTACGGATTTCAAATTGGCTGGATTTGGCTTCCGCACGAGTTATTTTTGGAAGGCATGAAAGCAGAGAAAATCTTGGTCGTGGGAGCCTTCGGGCAGATTGGCACGGAGGTATCGGGGCCTTGGCGGATCCTCGACGTCTCATACCGGAAGGAGGGGGCGGAACGACCGACTGGGCGGTCGAGATGTTCCAGCACGCAGTCGATTAGCGCGAGTACAATTGTTTCATGAGGCCCGATACGATCCTGCCAATGATCTATATGCCGGACGCGATCCGGGCGATCTGATGGAAGCCCCGGCCGCGAACCTGACCGTTCGGTCGGGCTATAACCTGGCGGCCATGAGCTTTTCTCCGGCCGACCTGGAGCGAGAGATTCAGAAACACCGACCAAAATTCAGTGTGCGGTACGAGCTTGACAGCCGGCAGGCGGTCGCCGACAGCTGGCTCCAAAGCATTGACGATGGAGTGGCGGCCAACGACTGGGGCTGGAAACCGAAGTTCGGGCTGGCGGAAATGGTGGAGGACATGCTCTTTCAGCTGGTCCACCAGCGGAAAGCACCGCCGGCCTGGGCTTTACATACATAGTCGGATTCGAGAAGTTTCGTTGTTTAGAGTGGACTGTTCCCGTTCCCCTGCCAGCGCGGGAGGGCGGGGCAGTTTCTCCAACTTATTGCAGAAGATACTTAAATCGTCACTAGCCCCTGGCGCGGGGGTGATTTTCATTGCCCCCTTTGGTTCGACCGCGAGCGAGAAAACGCCTCTTGGCAGGGGGGGAGCTTAATCCTGGGAACTACGGGCCCTGGCCTAGGGTTAGTGCTTATTATGAATAAATAAAATAAAGCTTCCTACGAAAAAAAGCAAGATACCGATTATTGTCCCTGAACTTATCCAAATGCATCTCTTCCATTCCTTTCTCGACATCTTTTCAAATTTCTTAAAATAACCGAGGTATTTTTTATGTTTGAACAAGAGAAAATAATCTACTATGATACTAATTATCAAAAAAAATATTAACTCAATTGGCTTAGGATACTCGAAGGGCTTGAAAAAGGCATAATACAAATTTGCCATCCCAAGACAAATTAGAAATATCAGTCCGTGCATCACTGCACCTGCACGTATGTTGCTTATTCCAATATCCGGGCGCTTAAAAGCCTCATCCACTGCTTGTGGAATATTAACTCCCTTTCTTTCATAAAATTTCTTAATAGAGGGGACCTTAAAAATATATAGAACTGGATTTATCTTACTGAAAAATGTGTGAAATTTAAAATCAGCACGATATGCAAAATAATGAACTATATTCCAAAAACGTACCATTCCAATTAAGTCATTGAAAATGTTCAACTGCTGCTTCGCCGGCACTTGCACCAGCTTGCCCACCGAACCAGCCACCAATTATGCCACCAATTATGGCCCCAGGTACCGCTCCGACTCCAGCTCCAAAAAGTCCGCCTACGAATGCGCCTATCGCTGCGCCCGTTTCCGAACCAGCATATGCACCCGCAATTTCACCGACAGCTTTTCCTGTAGCAATCTGGGCATTTACACCATATGTGCCTCCATCTCTTTGCACTCCATTATAAATGTCCAAACCGCTCAAAGCCACTCCCGCTATTATTGATCCATTTACAATCCCTTTTCCAAGACCTGAAATTTCATAGGTGGCTATGTTTGCCCGACTACCTCCTGTCCAGCCAGACGATGCAGTACAGCGCTTCCAGGGGGCGTTGCTGCCATTCCTTGACCAGGGGGATTATCTTGTCGGTAATGCTGCTTAAGGTGCCTGCGGAGATCTCTGTATCGTAGGTCTCCTTGATGTGGGCGCTTATATCCCGCAGGCTGGTTCCCAGGCTGTAGAGGCCCAGGATCTTTTCCTCCAGACTTTCGGCCAGGATCGTCTCCCGCTTTTTGACGATCTCCGGTTCAAAATTGCCTGACCGGTCCCGCGGAGTAGTAACTTCAATCGTGCCCGAAGATGTCTTTAGCTGCTTTTTTCCCTTCCCATTCTTGCGATTCCCGGACTCTCGCTCCAGGTCATCCAGGTGACCGTCTATCTCCCCCTCCAGAATGGAGTTTAGCATATCCTGAAGAAGTGGCCCGAAGGCGCCATCTTTGCTAAATAAGGACTTGCCGCTGCGGAATTGCTCTTTTACTTTTTGCTTGGCCTTCTCGTAATCGAATGGCTCTGGTTTTTCGTTTTCCATTTTACTGTGTTTGAAGTTAGGCTTTTAACTTCTGACACAGTTTACTTTACACTCTCGAACATCCTGGCCCCAGATTAGGTAATCGAAGTGCACAAATAGAACCCGAAATCTCTTCTTTAGCCCTGTCCGGTATTTGGGACTAGGTCAAGAGTTATGCCCGTCTAATATAGGGTCTCCCCGATAATTCCCAGTTGGCCGTCAAAAGCAATTCGGGCTTGGATTTGAGCTATGTTGACTTGTGTTTTTTAAGGTTTTGAAGGGTAGTTCTTTTTGTTTTGCTTCAATTCAATTGGCTTCTTCGCATAGTCTTCCCTGTAAGGTTTTAGAAGTAATGTGATATTGTGTTCGATTCAGGCGCTTTGTCGTAATCGATGGTTCTTGATGCGGCGGCTGATGATGCTGGCATTGGCAGTCATCATCCCCATAAATACCCATACGATTTTGGTTGGTTGGGTTCGGTCTTTTACTCTGGCCAGCAGGTAATGGTTCTTTTCATTGCCGAAGCTCCCTTCCAACACCGTGCTGCGTAGGCTACCCAATACGGTGCGAAGCTGGGCCTGCTGATCGGCCAGAGGACCCAGCCTGCCCTTGGCCACAAAGCTGGTGGCAATGCCCAGTCCGCTGCAATATTTCCGATTCTCGTTGGTAGCATAGATCTGGTCAGCGGCTAGTTGGCTGCACCGGCCAAACAAAGATTGGTGAAAGGCGATGGCCTGTTTCAGCCGCGTGCCTTCGTTATAGGCTTCATAGCTCAGGTGTTCGATAAAGCTGATGCCGGATACCTGCAGCTTATGCACCTTGACCCCGAACTCCACTGGTTTTACTTCTTTTCCCCGGACAATCGGCCGCACATAGGGCTTGTGCAGGGAGACGATCCGGGCCGGTACGCTGGCCTGGCTGCCGTGGAGCAGCTGCCACTGCTGGCTATAGACCTTGCCGATGGTGGCCAGCAGCTTTTTTTCTTTAGCCTTATACCGGAACTGGCGATCCTGATGCAGCTGGTCCAGGCCATGCAGCAGCCGCTCCAGATAACGCAGCAGGGAGCGCCGGACTTTCTTTTCCTGGCGCTTGCCCTTTTTGCGCTTCTTCTGGAAGTAGAGATACTTTGCCTTGTGTTTGTGGTAATTGCTCCGGCTGCGCCGCTCACCCAAGCCTTTTCTTTTCTGCTGCAGGAGCGAGTATGCTTTCTGCGCACATTCCCAGACCAGTTTGACGTCCGTAGGATAGCGAACATGGCTTTCATATACCGTGGCATCCATCATGGTGAGGTGGCGCTGCTCCATCCAGGGCCTCCAGTAATTGGCCAGCACCCGTTGCCACTCAGAGATATCCAGGTGGCGGCCCAGGTAAGAGCGCCACCAGCTGACCAGGTTCTTGTCCCGGATCTGGCGAGAGCCCAGGTGCAGACCACAAAACATTTGCATGCCCCAATCGGTATTGAGCCGATGGATGAGCATTTCGCCGCTCAGGCCCAAATAATGTTTGAGGACCAGCAAGGCAATGCCTCCTTCCACTTTCAAAAAAGGCTTCCGACCCCGGCCACTCCGTTCAAAATCGGGAGCGGGGGTTTTACCGGCTAAGGTGCTGAAAGGAATACTGCGGTGAAGGTTGCCTAAATCGGTCCCGAGAAAGGACTGCTCAGCCAAAGAAGGCGTTTGCAGAAACAAGGGATTATAGTACATTGCAAACAGCTTTATTTTTCTGCCTCACTTTGCGCACTTTTTGTGCCATTGTGGGGCTTTTTTATTGCTGTTCACATCTTCAAACCCTTTGTGGATAACGTTTTCAAATTATCGGGAAGACCCTATGTACGCCGGTATTTGCTGTCTCATCTAGTCGAGATGCACCAGTACTTCCTATTAGAGTGAGCTAGGTTATGGGTAGTAGGCGAGTGACGAACACACTTTTCTTCCGTATTCAGGTGCCGGTAGTAATATTGTTTCGTACTTTATTCGTTATATAATCTCCTGAAAATCGGAAAGAGGCCTAATTTCAACGTATCCTTTTGACTTCAACTCTTCGATTGGTCGTTGCCTGATCTCTTCTGCCGTACGCTGCTGTTCCAGCGACATGCCCGGCTGCCATAGCTCCCGTAGCCCTTTTCCGGTATAGAAGGTAACGGTGCCGTTTTCTATTTTGATCCAGCCCGCATTGATTCGGGTCCCGTCTTGTAGGACGGCAATTCTCGCCTCGCCGGGGATGATTCTTTTCGATACATCTGCGCGAAAAGATCTTTTTAACTCAACCCTGTCAACCAAGGAATTAATGGCGATCTTAAACAACTGCAACGACTTAATAGTATTTAGGTAATCCACGAGTTCCGCCGCTCCAGTGCTAATCGATATATCATACGATGCCACCTGGCCCGTGGCAAGGGTGATAAATTTAACCACGCACGCCGCCACGTTTTTGATCTCAATCTCTATCGCTTTGTACTCGTAAGCAATTTCCGGAACGACCAGGTAGAGGCTGCACCCGTGCAGTATTCCGTCCCAACTGGATACAGCAATAATTTCGGTAATATATGGCTTGTTTTCGCTGCTGATTTCCTTGCCAAGCTCGGTAAGCGCAGCGACGATATCCGGCCTATCTATTTTTTGAGTATTAGTCATATCGGTTTAATCAATAGCTGCCATTATTGGAAGATGGTCAAGTTCATAATGCAAAAAGTCATCTACAAGTTCAAGGTTGTCATCAAGTAATTTGTGCCCAGGACCAAATTCTGTAATTACGTTGAATTTGACCGTTGCATTGGCGGTTGGATACAAAATATAGTCGAAAAGCGCCCATCCGCTGCTGCTGCCAAAGAATGTACCCAACAAATTGGGGTTAGTGGTCGTATGCATCAACTCAACCAGCGGATTAAAGAAATACAAATTATCATCTTTTCGCCGATCCAACAAGTTGCGGTTCTTAAAATAAGATGTCATGAGTAGCTTTTGATTGCGCAACGGCTCGTCCCATGGCTCAAGATTGAAATCCCCCATAATGAATACTCTGTCTTTCGCTGTATCTGTCAGGGACTCTTTAACCGTTGGCTTAATCGCATATTGGATCATGTCCGAAAGAGAATTGATAAAAAGGATCTGTTCAGTTGTAGCAATACGCCCGCCCTTCTTTGATTGGTTGTGTATGAAAATGATCACAGCCACTTTGTAATTCCAGCGGACCTTCATCGTGATAATCCTGCCCTGCTCCTTTTGGTCCTCAAAGCCAAATGTATCAAAAGTAAATCCGGTACCTCTTTTTACAAATACCTTGAGTCCAGTTCCTTTGTACCGGTACCCTAGGTTTAAATCTTTCCGATTATTGAAAATAGGTGTATAGTATGCGTCGTAGCCTGATCTGTTGAAGACATCCGTCACCTTCTGGCAATTTTCTCTACTATGGGTGCCTTCCGCTATCGTAAATATTTCTGGATTTAAAAATGCTATTGCTTTTTCTAACAATTGCTCTTTTTCAGGTGGCAAGGCTTTTCCAATATTCCAAAAGGCGATGTTCATATTAACCGTTAACTTCCTTAGGACGTTACGAAATGTCGATGAAAATACATATTCCTTTTGTTGGCTTAAGGTCCTTGAGCAGCTCCTTTCGAGCAATAGGAATGTCAAAGTTTAAATGCATGATTGCCCTTTTTTATTGTTTTAGTATCAACTAATTTACTAAATGAATATTTGATCAGCCAGTGTGTCGCTTATTTCTTTTTAGCACCTTTTTTGGCGACCGGCGCCTTCAGCGCATAGGCCGTCTCCCGCTTGCCTTCCGACAGCACAAAGAAGGATTGAACGGTATGAATATCCTTTAGGGTAGCGAGCTTGTTCATCAGGAAATCGTTGTATTCGGGCATGTCGGTGAGGGCGACCTTGATCAGGAAATCAAACTGGCCGGTCAGATGGTAGGATTCCATCACTTCGGGGAACTTGACAATTTCCCTGTGAAAGGATTTCAGGGTGGATTGGGAATGTTCTTTGAGTTGCACGTGGATAAAGGCGGTCAGGCTTTTGCGGATCAGGTTCTTGTTCAGCAGGGCCACGTATTTTTCGATGATGCCTTCGGTTTCCAGGCGTTTGATCCGTTCATAGACGGGGGTGACCGACTTGCCGATCTTGTCGGCTATTTCCTTATTGTTCAGGCGGGCATCGTGCTGGAGCAGTTGCAGGATTCGGTTATCGTCGGCGTCGAGCAGCATTTTTTTCGGAAAGATAGGGGATAGAACTATCATTTTAGAAAGAAAAACCAGGGTTTAACGGGAATTTAGTTTTGTAACCTACAAATGAGAAATTCACTGGATTTTGATTCCACGTTCGGTATTTTTGGAAGGCATGAAAACTGCAAAAATCCTGGTCGTTGGTGCCTGCGGGCAGGTCGGGTCGGAGCTAACCCTCGCCTTGCGCAAACAATATGGGGGAGCGCAAGTGGTCGCCGCGGACATCAAACCCGAACCGGACTTGATGCGTGGATCGGGACCCTGGCGGACCCTGGACCCCTCTTACCGGAAGGAATTGTAGGACGTCGTGACGGAGGAAAAGATTACGCAGATTTATCTTTTGGCGGCGGTCCTTTCCGCCCGGGCAGAGAAAAATCCGGTGGTGGCCTGGACCTTGAACATACAGGGCCTGCTCAATGTCCTGACGGTGGCCAAACTCGAGCGGCTGGAGAAAATTTTCTGGCCGAGCAGCATTGCGGTCTTTGGCCCGGGTTCCCCCAAGGCACTTTGTCCGCAATGGGCCGTACGGGAGCCTTCGACCGTTTTCGGGATCAGCAAGCTGGCCGGGGAGGGCTGGTGCCAGTATTATCACCCGAAATTTGGAATCGATGAATGCAGCATTCGCTTTCCGGGGATCGTGAGTCACGGCGCTACGCCGGGCGGGGGGACGACCGACTGGGCGGTCGAGATGTTTCGCCATTCAGGGGACCAGCAGGAATACACTTGTTTTCTACGGTCCGATACAATCTTGCCGATAATCTATATGCCGGACGCGATCCGGGCGACCCGCGAACAGATGGATGCTCCTGCCGCGAATCTAACCATACGCACAGCCTATAATTTGGCAGCCATGGGTTTTTCTCCTTCCGATCTGGAGCGGGAGATTCAAAAACACCTGCCAAAATTCAGCGTGCGCTGCGAGCCGGACTCGCGGCAGGCGATCGCCGGCTGCACGCCGCACAGCATTGACGACGGGGTTGCGACTAGCGACTGGGCTTGGAAGCCGAAGTTCGGACTGTCGGAGATGGCGGAAGACATGCTCTTTCAATTGGTCCAGCAGCGGAAAGCTCCGCCCGCATGGGCCTTGAATACTTCATTGAATTCGTGAAGTTTCGTTGTTTAGAGTGGACTGTTCCCGTTCCCCTGCCAGCGCGGGAGGGCGGGGCAGTTTCTCTACGGAATTATGAATTGTGGTTATGAATGGCCACTAGCAGATGGCGCGGCGGAGATTTTCATTGCCCCTTATTTATAGAGTTTATTGGGCTCCCCATTGCTTGCGGCATTCATAGCCTGCCCTCCAGATCAAGACCACCAGAATATGGTTGCAATTCAAAATTTAGATTTCCAAACTCTTGTATATTGGTCTTAGCAAACACTCTCGTCACGGTTCAAGTTATCATTGCAATGTCAATTTCAATCCTGTTATTTTCTCTAATTTCTTAAGCATCGTATTTTGATATTGGTCACTTCGAAAACTGTCCAGTAAATTGTATGATGTAACTATGAATTCATCGTACTTTGCAACATTTGAATCGCTGGAGTTTCCCATTTGGCCGCTTGTGCCATCCAAAAATATCCCTACTTCATCATTATTTTTTATAATCCACTTTATTGTACCATCCTTTTGGTATTCATAATGGAAAATTGTTAACGGTATTTTTCTTCCATCTGCATCCAAATAATAATAGATTCTGTTGATAAATCCGTCATTTGTTGTGAATTGGGTTTTAAGAATTCCATCATTCGGGATTTCATATACTCTTCGATTGTTCTCATACTTAACGGGAATACCATTCTTTTTACCAAAAAGTATATATACTATTCCTTGAAATCTATATGGAATTATGTACGCTTCAGGTTCTGCTTTAATAATGCAAGAGCTAAAAAAAGAGTTCACTATCATCACAACGAATAATGCTTTCATGAATCAAGGTTTACATCAATGTTGGGCATGATGCCTAAGCGATTGCGGGCTATTTATTCATTTCAACTTTTGCTATCTTAACGTTTGAAAATGGGTAAAAGCCGTCTTTGATAATTCTTATGCTGTCCTTCCTTAAAACTAAAGTCCAAATGAAGAATTTTTTACTGACAGTATCTTTCTCTGAATGCAAATACTTGCCATCCCCTTTCAGTATATCTTCTAAGCCTGAATACACATAGAACAGTTTCCCACACAAATAGGTTGTAAAAAGGGAATTGATATGCATTAGATACCAGGACGAATACGCCCTACTATTTATTGTTATCAAAGTAGAATCAGGGTAGACCTTATTTACAAATATTTCATTGATACAATTACTACAATTAGCCGATTTAACGAAAGAATCGATTGCCAATCGCACCTTGTCGTCCAATTGCAAACTATCAAAAGTTGGATCAAGATTTAGTGTCGACTCTGAATTGTCTATTTTTTCTCTTTCTTTTTGACTTCCGCCTGTGCATGAAAGAATTAATAATGACCAAATGATAAGTACGAATGATTTTGTCATTTCAATCCACCTTTATATTTTTTGAGAACGCCTATTAAATCGTATCCATGCAGAAGGTCATTAACGGAAAGGCCACCTGGCTTTGTAAGGTCACTTACTCCAACATATATCGTCGGCACGCCACTGCCCGGTTCATACGATGCGTAATTTGCATGCACTTCTCCATCCCAACCCATGGTCATATAAATCGTATTGGGAGTCCTCTGCGCAAAGTATCCCGCATCGCCATAGCCGCCGTTATCTTCTATCATATTGGGGTTGAGCAAAGGCACCAAAAGGGAAAAAGGCAATTAATAATATTCCCTTCACTTTCATTAAGAGATCATTTTAAAGAATTCAAAAAAGAATTCATTATGCAATCAATTTTATTCATTGCAATTTCAAGAATGTTGTATACCCGGAGGAATATAATTGCAATTTTAGTCTGTAATGGAGCCTTTGTTTTCGACCTAGGAAGATTTTTTGGAACTGACAAATCAGGTAGAGCAGCTTTTGATAAAACCCCCCGCAGGAGAGACACCTCAGAAGATTGCAATAGCCAAATACCGACGATTTCTATACTCTTTATTGTGGTATCATTATTATCTTTCTGTCCCGGAATATGAGGTGGCAAGAAATTCAAGAAAATAAATGCCTGAACTAATAAGTGATTGATCCTATATTTTATTTAGTTAAAATATGCCGGCATTGGTGATCTTCCCACGTCAGGTCCGCCTTTAACATAAAACCTCACCTGTGAAATTGATTTAGAAGAGAACACCCGCCAGGATGACCTGGCGTACTAACTGACTTGACATTGGTGGCGCCAATTTCCAAACGACGCGCAAATTATCAGGTCCATTTAGATTCATTGCTTCAGGGTCATAATAGGCTTCATTGTGCAAATGTATTATTAGTTTATATCCATTAATCCATGTTTCCTCAGAAAATTTGAATTACTGAGCAATACCATACATGGTTTGAATTTTGTATTGGCTTAATTCATTTAAATCCTTGACTTTTTTCTTTGAAATGAAATTCCACATATTCACCCTTTTAACGTAAGACTTAATTGTAACAGGATATGGGGTGTTATCTGAATGATAATATTTGCTCGCAGGGGCAAATTTCTTCATTGGGTACACAAATGCAAAACATAAATAGTCTTTATAACCATTAGAGTCTGCCTTCTCAATGTCTTCAAAACCAATTGCATCTTTATTTAAGGTTTTCGGGAAAAAGATCAAATCAAAACTCAAGGAATCACTTATATATCTTCTGATAACGTATGGACCTGAGGAATCACTCTTATTAACTCCTTGCAAATACCCTTTATAGCTTTCATAGGCTTTATGACTGAGACCCAAAAAATCCGGCAAGGTGATATGTACTATTGAGTCTTTTGTATATGTTTGAAATTTGCCGGTATCAATTATAGGTAATTTACGTTTAGTGGAATCGGGTAAAGTTTTAGCATTATCCTGTTTAGCCAAACAACCAAATAGGGAAATTAAAAAAATAGATATCGAGATAAGGCATTTCATGAATTAATGGTTAGACATACTGGATCGGTTTGCATTTTGCATTTCTTTTATTTCTTTAAATTTTTCTTCTTCTTTATTTTTCTTAACTTGTTCTATAAGGAAATTCGAATTCTTTATAGCTTCCGCCGCATTGTTCATTAATCTGCTGAATTTGTCCGAATCAGATTCCTTCGTCTTCTTTTTTGCATCGCCGGATTTTTCGCTCCTATCAGGGTTTTCATTTATAGGTCTGAAAAAGCCTTTAAAATCTTCTCGCTCTGTAAAGGCTGATATATTTCTTGTGACTTCTAGTGTTCCGAAATCCTTCCCCCTTGCCTCAGCTGTTGTTACATTTCCAGTTTTCTTGTCATAGGAAAGAACAACACCTGTATGACCGTGTTTATCATCGCGCCATAAAAATATATCTCCTGGTTGAGGTTCATTTTCGCTTCTGATGAATTTATCTTTATCGTCGAGAAAGTTTAACAAATTCCCTGTATTCCAATCCTTTACGCCGTTGGTGATTCCATCATATGCCATCACTCTGCAAACAAATTCTGAACAATCAAGGTATTCCAAAGCTTCTGGAGTATTTTCTGTTCGAAGCTTTTCACCTTGGTTAAGTATTTTATTCTGAGAATATTTTGTTCCTTCCATATCTACAGCTTTTTTGATTCGATCACCTGGGCCTAGCCCTTGAATGTCCATAAATCTCAATGGGTTATTTGCCCCATACATATAGGGAGAAAAAGACATATAGTTCAAAGAAGCATTATCCAAGGTGAAAAATCGTCCAAGCTGATCGTCAAACATTCTTGCTCCATAATCGGCCCATTCTAAACCTGTTCCGTCCGAGAATTCCTTATTTTGAATTTCTTTACCATTATATCTGTACTTATTTTCAAAATAATTGGATTTTACGGCCTTATCGCAAATTCCTTGCATAGCGAGTCCGAATGGATAATAATGATTTTCCTCAAGTAACGGTCCTTGCCTGTGTTGGATGGATAGATTGTCGAAGAAAACATCCCAGCCTTGTGTTTCATTACTAACCCAAATATACAAATATCCATTTTTTGTCAGGATAAGCTGTGAACCTGGTGCAACCGTATTCAAATGAGCTGAAGGATAAGTTGAACTTGCCGCCTGTACAGATCCGGAGAGGCTGCTGGCATAATTGAACTGGTCATCTAAAAAGATCCAATTCAAGTAAGCTTTAGGGTAACCCGTTGGTGCTGGATCGTTGGCCGAAAGAAAGCTGCTTAAGCCACTGTATACCGTGCTTCCGCTGGCCGTCAAATTGGCCACAGTGCCATGATCTCCGCCGGTGGTACTAACTAGGACAGCAGCAAGCGTATTCAGAACATCGTTGAATGAGCTGTTGTTAGTACTGCCACTTCCTGAGTTGTAATAACTCTGAACTCCGAACTTCACCGTGTCCCCACTCATAACCTTTAGAAGAAGCGAAGGCCCAGTCTTTTGCCCACTTGTACCGTTATAGTCTACTTTCGAGACGCTATCATTGGGATTGGTGTAGGTTAGATCATCTGGATAACCGCTCACAGAAGCCCTAGGATAGCAAGTGGATGTAATGTTGGAGAACAGCTGAACTTCCGTAGCCCTGTAAGCTGCCTCCATGGATGCCAAGTATTGGGCCGTGTCTTTTTGCTGGGTCAGCACCATCCGGGTATTGGCAAGATGATCCCTTTCAAAGAAATCGTATTCGAATTTGAAAGCGGTAGCTCCAGTCATGTACTTATGATATGCCCACCGGGTACGACCTTCCTCGTTTCCAATGAATTGGAGGGTATCATTTCCTCCCCCAGGACTCGTTATCGTATCTGTCTGCTGATAAACGAGGGGGCCAATGTATGTCCTTGTTATAGAATGCTTGGAGGTACTGTCCATAATGATCTTGGCTAACCTGGTGCCAACTGCATCATAGGTATAAGCAATGTTTCCTTTGGCATTCAAGTGGACCAGCTGAGGTAAATTCAGGTAATTATATATGATCTTGTCGATAGCTTTGTTGTTGTCTGTTAACAGATTACCATTTCCGTCATAGGTATAATCAGTCGATTGCTTGGTGGCTGGATTGTAGTGAAAGTCACCCAGCAAGGAATTCGGGTTATTGGCTACGTCTATTACCCCCATTAGCTTATTACTTCCATTAGTATTGAGGTAGCTATAGGTCAGAGAATCAACAGCTGACGACCCGCCTACGGTAAAACCTCGCTGGTTCATCGTAACGATATTGCTGTTCGCATCATAAGTCAGACCACCCACGGAAAAGTCCAAATAATTCTTGTCCCAAGCGGTACCGCTGGTGTTTTGTAAGAATGCGGCTCCAGTCAGCCGGTTTGCATAGTCATAGCTGAAATCGTATTTGCGATTGATGCCATCTCCAAAGCTTTTCCAGGACACTCCTTCGATATTACCATTGTATTCTGGCGTTAAATAGGTGTTGCCGGGGGCTATGGAGCTAGACTTGTCGTACCCCAATTCCATCCCGAAGAAATGGTTGGCTGTCCCAGCTACAAAACTTCTGTTAATGCCGATGATCCAATCCCGTACATTATAATCGTAAATGACACTGTCCACGTTATTGCCTATATATTTTACTCTTAAATGCCCCAATTCGTCATATTGAATGCTATCGATCAGTTGATCAGTGGCAGCATTGTCAATGTTTTTCCAGATATGCCGTAGCCGGAGCCCCTGGTCATAGTCCATTTTGGCAACTACTACATGGGATTGCACGGTATTACCATTTTTTTTGTGCCCTAAAAGGTTTCGCAATGGTTTTCCACTAAAATCAAATTGTAATGATACCGTATCAATTGCCCCAGTGAAGTTGACTTCTTGAGTCTGAATCACCCGTGCCCGGTCATCAAAGAAACTGGCAGAATAAAGATACTGGCTTGTAGTGCCAATAACCTTTTTCATGGAGCCTGTAGTCAAGCCACGGTTGATGTAGAAAGGTGTCATCGCAACGGCATAAGCAGGCGATCCATTGTACGTAGTGTAGAAATAATTGCTGTTATTGCTATTATTAGTAGCCATGGTGGAGCCAATGGAGGCACCAGTACCAGATACCCAACTATAGTCGTCGTAATAAGTTTGGGTCAGCAGTTCATTTGTGTAAGAATTCACTTGCGGGAAATATGCGCTCTTAAATGCCGTTGTGTCATAATAGGTTAGGTTATTGTAATATGTCGGATCTGTAATCAGGCCTGAAGAATCCGGGCGGTTTTCTACATCGTATTTGGTAAAAAGCCATTTTTGAAAGGCGCGCAAATTAGAATCCTGATTCATTACTATCCGGTCACGCATATCGTAAACCATCCAGCTTTCACCCGCACCTGGAATTTTTTTTATGATTGTGTGTCCGTGTGCGTCGTATTCAAACCGGAAGCAAAGCTCAAAGGAAATAGATGCGCTGATCGACCAGCTGCTGCTTATTAGGACCACTGCCTGGGGCGGAATCACGAATCTCAGAAAACCGAGGTCATCATAGACATAGTAGGTACATAACCAGCCCACATGGGCAGTGCCAGGGCTAGCGGATATTTGCACCTTTTTGAGCATCATCCGACCTTGCAAATCCTTGTACTCTACTACTTGATGCCCTCCTTCGTCAGTTGAAATACTTTTATAAAGAGTTCCCGCAGCATAGGTAGTGGAAGATGTCGGAATGCTACCAATCGGATAGGCAATATTCCAATTCCGTACACTGTCGGAACCTTGGTTAACCAAATACTGAGCTGTAACGCCACGGGAAGATCCGACCCAATTGGTGCCGGGGGCATATGTTACCGACACGCGATTCATGGGCGATGGTTCAAAACTGATCAGGCTATAGTAATACTGCTCACTGGGGAATTGCGTTGAATTGAAATTATATTGATCGGAGGCCCCTGAATATTTGAATAACCCATTGTTGGGCGTATCGACGAAAGGCAAGTATTTGCTAATTTCCCTTCCGTAGTTGTCGTATTCATTGAAAGTTACCAGGTCATTTTGCAGTGGACTTTGCTGCATCGCCACGGTCTGGATAACTCGGCCCAGCCCGTCCAAATACTGCATGGTTTGAGACAGGTCATAGGGGCTAGTCAAATTGGCCGCGCTGGTGGAATCCATCACTCCCGCTTTCAGCAGGGCTCGCACTTTGATATAATTCATGTCGGCCGTTGTGGAGACTATCGAGACTGCGCAGGTATTGGAATATTCCGCGTCTGTTCCGCAAGTGACCTGCCTCCGGTACCAGGTAGCGGCCGTAAGCGTGCCCGGAGAATAAGTTAATGAGGTTGCTCCTGAAATGGTAGAGAAATGGACCCCGTCGGTCGAGTTCTGCCACTGGTAGCTGTAGCTGCCACCACAGGCTCCGCCACTGGCATCGTCGCCCGAGATCAGACCAGGGCTTTTCCCCGAAACAATCGAGATGTTGGAAGGACTTATGGTTCCGGGAAAGACCTCGGGATTCACGTTGACCGTAGCTGAACTGCTATTGAGCGTATAGCCGCTGGTAACCGCCACATTGTAATAGGTCAGCGTACTGACGGGAGCAGGTGTGTAGCTTACCCCTGTGGCATAGGCAATGGCCGTCCAGGTCGCGTTGTCTGGAGAGCTCTGCCACTGGTAGGTCCATGTTCCAGTTCCTCCTGAAACCCCGGATAAGGACATGGTCGACGGAGCAGTATTGTAGTTAATGGTCTGAGGCGATGGGCTGACGCTGCCTGGCACAAGTACCGGGTATACGAATACCGTCGCGGTCGCCGTATAGGCCGTTTGGCTGGAATTGGTTTCGGTTACGAATTGCCGGTAATACATGGTCGATGTGAGTGCTGACGTGAAGGACAGATTCAGCGAGGTCGCCCCGGTAATGTTGTTGAAGCTCACGTTATTCGTGCTGGATTGCCATTGGTAGGTATAGTTAGGAGACGAACAATATCCTCCGGTGGCCGCACTGCAGTTGATCATCGCGGGAATCGTGTTGTAATTAATATGCTGCGTCGGATTGCTGATGGTGCCTGGCACCAAGGTTGGGGCTGCGGAAACGCTGGTCGAGGTGTTACAGGATGGATTGGTGGTGGTGACGTACAAGGTTCCCGAGCCATTCCAGATGACCGTAACGTGGACGAGTCCGTTTCCGCTGCTCGAACCTTGAAAAGTACCCGCTCCACCTCCAATGCTCCAGGTAAAGCCGGTATTGCCGCTCCAAGTGCCCGAAAACGTGTAGGTGTACTGCACGCCAGGAACGATGCAGGTCGCCCCGCTGATGGAACACTGCGCTTTGGCAGTTTGGTTGGCAAATAGAAAGGCCACCGCGGGCAGGACGATTGCCCAAACGCGCAGAATCCCACGTTGCGATCTACTTGCCATCTAAAAAGATTTAGTCAGGCTGGATGAATTCCATGCCAAATCATGCGCGTCTTCCACGGGAACGGATATTCTCACGCTGCTGATAGACGGTGGGGCACCTACATCCACAAATGCAACACTTGAATATGCAATAGTTCCGGAACCCGATTCCGTTACTTTTCTTCGGAAATAAGTCGCCTGCTTGAGCGCACTCGATATTTGTAGGTTCCGACTGGTTGCGCCCGGAATATCACTCCAGCTGACTATGTCAAGTGATTTCTGCCACTGATAGGTGTAACTGGGAGCGCAAGAACCGCCCGTGCTCACGGAACAAGTAATGATGGATGCGGGCACAGAATCATAGGCAATCGCCTGGGCACGGCCGGGGCTATCGATTGTTCCGCCAGCTAGTGGCGAACAGATGTTTACATTAATCGCTGCATTTCCCTTGGAGGAACTAATTTTCAAAGACCCTATGCTCCCGCTGTCCCAGACGACTTGCACAAAAGCCAGCGGAGCATTTTTGGTCGTACAGGCTGCGCCTTGAGTCTTCGGGATCAATCCACCGGTAATACATGCCTGCATGGTCGATGACGAATCCCAAGGACCACTGATATTGTATTGATAGGTTGTGCCCGCCATCACGCAGGTAGGTCCGGAAACGCTCACCTGGCCCAATCCGGCGTACCACCCGGAGCAGGCGAAAAGCGTCGCTATTATTCGAAATATTGTCTTTGGATTCCGCATATCAGAAGTATGAAATCTGTTTCGTTAGTGAGCCATTTACCCAGGCTCAAATCCTCATTGGTTTGCCGGGTTTTGGTTCGCATAGTGATACTGGAAGGTTTTGATGATGTTTCCGTCCTGGTCTCTAATTCGCTTTAACCGCTGGTAGCTGTCGTAGAGGTAGTAGGTAACCTTATTATCCGCATCGCAGCTGGTCGTCATTCCCGCCAGGGAAGAATAGGTGAACGTCGTCATTTGAGCCGTTGCAGGATAAAGCCTCAATTCGTCGAGGTATCCTGAACCACTTACCGTGATGGTCGTTTGCCCAGTAACCTTGTGCTCGTAATAAGACCAGCCGTTGATCGTTTTGCCTTTGATCGGATAGCCGGCGATTGTCCCCGTGATCGAGTAAGCAGATGAATTCTTGGTCCAATAGGACACCACGTAGGTGGTCCCACTGGTCAGGCCCGATTTGGTAATGTTTCCGTTGGTTTGTCCCAGGTTATAGCAATAACTGCCGGTGATGGAGGTGGTGTCAGACGTAGAAGTCCCCGTATAGGTCCAGTTGCCGGTGCCATCGGATTCAAAGCTAGTTGCCGCGACGTCGGCAATGGCAGCATTTTTCACTTGGGAGATCGGATAGACATGCACATAGTCCCAGATAATCGTTACCGGGTTTTGATCTGTAGTTGTATACTGCTGTATGTTATCGGCACCATCGTATTGATCAAAGCTGACCATTTGCCGGTACCGGCTGTCTAGGCTCGTGGAATTGTTGTTGATAGCGAACGGTTGGAAGTTGGTAACGGGTGCCTGGATATCCAATTTATAGGTCCGGTCGCGGACGACAGTATTGGCATTGCCGGAAAGTATTCGAAACAAGCTTAGCTGGGCACCCGTAATGTATCCGGCGGAAGATCCCGGATAGTAGAAGCTATCCTGCTTTTCGATTGTTTCGCTGACCATATTGCGTCCGATCATGCTGTCCAATATCGTATTGCCCGTAACGGTGTGTCCTGAGGGGATATAGTCCTGCGGGTACCGGAGAAACGTAATCATTGTATCTCCTTTGCTATCTGTAGTCCTGGATCGGGTAACCTGATAATGCGCCGGATTATCATAGTAATCGTAAGTCTTACTGACTACATATTTCGTGGAATCATTTTGTTGGAAATAAAAATTGAACGATGAATCCATCAGAATGCGTTCCGATTTGATCGAAGGATAAAAACAGGCAATCGTCTCCACTTCTACGACAGTGTCAGCTGCGCAAATCGATGGTATCATTCCGGAGCGTGGATAGGAATAGGCATATTTGGGGCTATAGTATACGATCCGGTTCGTGGTATGGTAATAATTGTCCGTCTCGGCCAGTTTGGAATATACCCCGCCGTTATCTGCATAAGTCCTTTTAGAAAGAAGTTCCCCGTTCAAGTTATTTCCCATGTTGAGCGTTCCCGGCAATCCTAGCCCGCTATAGGAAATGACCGTATCGGGGTAGTTGGCATAGCTATACACCGTCTTTCCATTATCCAGCCCCGTTACCGGGTCAATATCTGATTCGATAACCTGGTCATATCCCACGATATTTCCCTGAATCACGCTGGTCAGCGAACAGTTGCTGCTGCTGAAAAGAGATAGTGAAGGGCAGTACCCTCCGCCACTTGTAGGAATGTAAGTGTACCTCACATAGGAAGGAAAAGACATCAGCCGGCCATAACTGTATTGCTGCGGAGACCCGGTCCCCAATTTATCTTGCAAGTAGTTATAGTTATAGGTCTTTTCACTGGCCACGTTCGAGGCATCTTTGTAATTGGTGATGCTTTGGATCCGAAGACCGAACGCCGGGGAGATAAAACTGTTGTTCTCCAGGAGATTATAGTTTTGCAGCGTCTCCTGGTATTGGAACGTAACGTGTATTTCAGAAAAAACAGTCGCCGTATCGATCGTAGGATCGATATACCCAGACCAAGTAAAGGTGCCAGTATCAAAGATGGTTAGCGGAATGCTGTCGGTACATACGGGTGTATTGACTAGACAGCTTGACCCGTTGATATCCTGATGCACATTTATCGGACCGGGACCCGTAAAATTGAAATAAATCTTATTAGTGGTATTCTGGTAGGTCCATTGGTTGTTGACCTGGTACATGAATGCGACTTTGATGGTCAGGTTGGTAGGATTGTTGATGTTATGCTGTAGTGGGAAAATGGTGGACAAGGGCAGCGAACCGCTGGTCGTTCCATGCTTATAGATGTTAAAAACTGTATCCACGGTATGTAGGTTGACCGAGGGAAATTGATTGGATCCATTGGTACTGGAGTTGGTGAAATCATAGTCATTGGGTTGGTAGGTGAGCACCGTATGCCCTCCCGTGGGGTACGTAATCTGCTCCAGGGAGAACGTTTGCGTTGAGGGGAAACTGGGCTCCCGGTTGGCACCGGTATAGGTAAAATATTGCTGATTGGCCCCTGGAGGATTGTATAAAGCGGTTATGCTCGGAATAAATTGGGAATTGCCCGCAGCATTGTAATAACCCCAGTGATCCACGTCGTAGGAATGCTTGGCCGAACTGCCGCCCGGATTGGGGTTATTGTACCCAAAGGCATACGGCGGAAGGGAAAAACTCCCCGAAACCTGCTTTACGCTATCGAGGCGCAAGCGGCAGTATTCAAGGGAGTCCGACCTCCCCAGATGGGAGCTATTGAAATAGGAATAAAAAAAATCGTGCTCCTGTTGATAGATCAGGGCACCTGCGGCATTTTTGGAGTATTGAATGATAGAATCCAGCTTATAGGCACCTTCCAAATCGCTCCGTTTACCGTCCGACAGAAACAAAAGATGACCATTGGCAAAGTCAATACTCTGAAGCGTCTGGTTATTGTAATAAGTTGGCGCAGGGCTGCTCGTGGTAAGCCCTTGGTTGGAGCAGAACTGATTGTAGGTTTGGCTGATGTCGGGTTGAACCTCCAGACCCCCCCCCCCGGGAGTGTAGTTGAACATCACGCTATCCTGCTGTTCCGTTACAATTTTGGAAAGCAGCCAGGAGGACGTAGGGGTAGCTGCACCTATTTGCTGGTAGGTCTCCAATACCGTAAAATAGAATTTGTTGCCCTGGTCATCAAGAATGACAAACCATTGGCCAGCTGCCTGGAATTGAATAGCGATGTTCTCTTGCTTTTGAAGGACCACTTTACCCGCCCTGGTGATAATGAATTTTCCGCTGTGTCCGGGGAAATTGTAGCTGTAGATGTCCGGCTCCAAGTCATAAATATCCGTGCCGGAGGTAAAGGGTTGGAAGAAATCTTCGATTCCGCCAGAAGTGCTGGCTTTGTATGTACAAACAAAATCGTAAAAAAATGGGCCCAGTTGCAATTCCCCGGTGAAGGGATAGGGATACGGAAGAGTCATATCCCCAGCCAACTGCGGGACCATGGTAGTAAAATAGGGTATGGCGCCAAAATCGTCGTGATCCATGATGCTGCGTGAAATCGCGCCGCCGGCGTTGAGCGCCCAACCCAACCCCACCCAGCCAGCCTCCTCTTTTAATTTGATGCCACCGGTATGGTACGAAATGCTGACCGGCACGCTGATTCCTTTGGCCTGAATCGTATAGATCGGAACCGTAACGTCCGCAGTTCCCGTATAAGGGCTTACCGGAACGTCCGAGAATTTCGTGAGCGCCGCCGCATTGGGGGAAGGGAGTATCACGTTGGGAACATAGGGAGAGCTGATTTGACCCTGGGCACGCAAGAGTCCGGGACTGAATGAACAGATCAGAATGACTCCCGAAATAAGATGCTTTCTGAATATTCCCATAAACCCGCGAATTATGAAAAGCACTTCGATTTAGAACGTGTAGCCGACCCGGAACTTAAAAGGTTGCGTTTGAGGCAGCTGGTAATAGCTTAAAAAATCCCAGAGCAGCTGAATCTTCGTCTGTTTGAAAAACTTGGTCTTCAATGAAATCATCTTGCTCACTCCAATCAGTCCGCTTTGTAGCCAGTCGCTTAGCCCATAGAGCTGCGACAAGGCACCGAAGGGTTGTTGGTAGTTGAGTTCATAGCCCCCGGAAACGTAAAAGCTTTTTTTTCATCTGCCAGTCCAGGTAACTCCTGAGCGACGCCCCCTGACTGCTGAAATGGATGTTTTGATAACCATTTCCCCAGCCTATTTTATAGCTCCCTCCGATACCTACGGTACTCCGGTCGTTCAGCTTATATCCCACTGATAAGCCGATATCGGAAGTCGAAGGAAAATAATAACTGGACTGCTGGGTTTGGATATCGGTCGTGTATTCCAGTCTTTTGAGGAAGGTCTTTGTCTTTTGTTGATTGGGTTTGAAATTCGGCATGTCCATGTCGCCGCTTCCTCCTCCCAGGGCGCTCAACTTATTTTGCAGCTTAGTGATGTCCTGTGAGGCAGCTTGGAGATTCTGCTGGATCATGGATGCCGCGTTGGGTCCGCCCTGACTAACCTGGCTTTGAATCATAGCCAGGATCTGGTCTCGGGACTGAAGCCCTTCAAGCCCCTCGGGCGAGCCATAGTTGGACGGCACGCTGAAGAGTCCTGCCAAAAAGGAATTGCTGCGCACGAATGAGGCAAAGGCCGGAACCCTATTCAGCAGGCTCAGGGCCACCTGAATCATTTTGTCCGGATCGTTGAGCATGTCCCGGTACTCCCGGACCCGCTCGGAATAGTAATACATTTCAGCGTTGTAATTCTGGTACAGGCTTTTAATCCCCGGTGGGAGATTGCTGTTTT
>Ga0207040_1039_pt1 | contig 39843 bp, 42 predicted proteins | sample Alteio_BWMinCont_72_FD_153279 | JGI IMG/M metagenome (GOLD analysis project Ga0207040, IMG submission 153279) | Enriched cells from forest soil in Barre Woods Harvard Forest LTER site, Petersham, Massachusetts, United States -... | ecosystem: Environmental > Terrestrial > Soil > Temperate forest >... | reverse complement strand
GCCGGTGCGGGGTTCCAGGAAAGCCTCGCCGCCGGGTTTCAGAGGCGCGAAATACTTCCTGTCGAAGATGGTGGCCGAGCAATGGCAGCGCTCTCCGGAGACGGCTTTGGGCCATTCGAAGATGCCGTTGAAATCGGGCTTGCCGTCGGTAGTGCGCGGCAGCGTTTTAATGGCGGGCGCTTTGGACTGGCCGTAGCCGAGCGTAACGCCGAGACTCGCAAATCCAATTACCGCAAGAAACGTCGATCGGGTCATGACAGTAATCTATTTTAGCGTTGATCGGGGGCTGAGATTTCTGGCGGCGCGCCCAGCCCAGTCACTGGGCCGCGATCACTGGGCCAGCACGGCAGCCAGATGCTTGCGGTCAGCGTCCGACATGCCTGCATTCTTGCGAATGTCGTCGCGGCTTTGGAGTTTCCGGCGATAGCGCCCGAAGTACTCCGCAAAATCGCCGCCGTACTGGAAACTGTACATGATGTCTTCGAACACGGCGGTGTGGCCGAGGCCCAACGCATGGCCGGTTTCGTGCAAGCAGGTCAGGTAAACAATTACATCGCGCAACAGCGGGTCGCTATTATTCGGAAATGGAGCCGGGAGAATGTAAACGTCCGCCGCCGGCTTGCCATCCACTAAAACGGTGCGTGTTTCGCCGTAGAGCCCTTGCTCGGCGGACGCCCAAAAGACGCGGATCCGCGCGCCGCGGGCCTCCTGGACCCGGTGGAATTCCAGCGCTCCCTGGGACGCATTTTGCCAGGCTGCGAAGGACCACTCGGCCAGCTGCGGATCGTTCGCCAGGCACGCCTGCTCCGGCCGCGCGCAGGGCTCTACCCAGTAAGAATATTTTTGCGGAGGCGCGGCGAACAAGACTGTGGAGGCGAGAAGCCCCAGACAAGAAACTTGGAGACTCTTCACTGGCGTTCGGCCAGACGCTCGTCGGCCAGCATGCGCACCTGCGCCTCGAGCTGCTCGATGCGGCGGCTGAGATCGTCGATGAGTTGGCCCTCGGGATCGGGCAGATTTCCATGCTCCAGATTATCGGCCGCCTCCGCACGCGAACGAACCACGCGCGCTGGAACTCCGACCACCGTCGAATTATCCGGAACCGACCGGATCACCACGGATCCGGCCCCAACCTTGGTATGATTTCCGATCCTGATATTGCCCAGGATCTTGGCTCCTGTGCCGATCACGACGTTATTCCCGATGGTGGGGTGCCGTTTCCCCTTTTCTTTGCCGGTACCACCGAGGGTCACACCCTGGTAGAGCAGCACGTCATCGCCGATATTGGTAGTCTCGCCGATCACCACCCCCATGCCGTGGTCGATGAAGAAACGCCTGCCGATCTCGGCGGCGGGATGAATTTCGATCCCCGTCAGCGAGCGATTGAATTGGGCAAGAATGCGCGCCAGCAGGACAAAGCCGGCAGCATGTACCCGATGAGCCAGCCGATGCAATAAGATGGCGTGGAAGCCGGGGTAACAGAGGAAAATCTCAACTGCACTTTTGGCTGCGGGATCGTCTCGATAGACGGTGTCGATTTGTTCCCGAATCGCTCGAAACATGCTGCCTTACAATTGATTATCTCATCCAGCGGAAGGATGCAAGACAGTAGAAGGACGAACGGACCAGGACCGGGCCGGTTTAATACCGGGACCCCACAGACCGATTAGTCTGATCGATTAGTCCGATCGATCAGGCCAGCCGCGCCCGCACTTTGTCGCTCAGTGCTTTCCCGTCCACGCGCTTGCCCGCCAGCTTGGCTTGCACCGCCTTCATCACCACGCCCATCTGCTTGGCAGACGTCACGCCGGTCTCGGCCAACGCGGCCGCGATGGCAGCTTCGATCTCATCGTCGCCCGGCGCCGCCGGCATGTACGACTCGATCAGCTTCAATTCCGCTTCCTCCTTGTCGGCCAATTCGGCGCGCCCGCCTTTGCGGAACATATCGGCCGCCTCGCGCCGCTGTTTAATCAGCGTGTTGAGCACCTGCAGCTCGGTGTTCTCATCCAGCGGCTTCATGGAATCGACCTCGAGTTTCTTGAGCGCCGTCTTGATCATACGAGCCGTGCTCAGGCGCGCTTCATCCTTGGCGCGCATCGCGGCGGTCATGTCATTTTGAATACGGTCGAGTAGAGCCATCGTGTTTGGTATCCTAAGCTTTTAATCCTCTCATGTATATCAAGAAACTTCGCCTACTGACACCCGGACCTACGCCGCTGCTTCCGAAGGCGCTGCACGCGATGATGGGCTCCGACATTCACCACCGCACCGAAGACTTCCGCAAACTCTACACCACGGTCCTCGCGGATTTGAAGGAAGTGATGGGCACATCGAACGATGTGCTGGCGCTAGTGTCCTCCGGCACAGGCGCGATGGAAGCCTCGGTCGCGAACCTCTTTTCTCCCGGCGACAGCGTGATCGCCTGCTCGGCCGGAAAGTTCGGCGAGCGCTGGATCCAAATCGCGAAGGCTTTCGGCCTGAACGCCATCCTGATCGAAGAAGAATACGGCAAGTCGGTCAGCGCCCAGCGGGTAGCCGACACGCTGCAGGCGAATCCGAAAGTTCGCGGCGTTTTTGTCCAAGCTTCGGAAACTTCCACCGGCGCGGCGCACGATGTCCGCGCCATGGGTGAAGCCGTCAAGAAGACCGATGCCATCTTCATCGTCGACGCCATCACCGGCTTGGGCACTCAGCCCCTGGATATCGACAAATGGGGACTGGACGTGGTGATCGGCGGCTCGCAAAAAGCCTTCATGATTCCTCCCGGCCTGGCATTTCTGTCGATCAGCCCCAAGGCCTGGGCCTTCGCCGAAACGTCCAAGCTACCGCGCTTCTACTTCGATCTCAAGAAAGAAAAGAAGAGCGCCGCGGGAGGCGAGTCGAGTTGGACGCCGGCCATTTCTCTTTATCTCGCGCTGGCGGAAGCGCTGAAGTATGTCAAATCGATCGGCATGGACAAGCTGATCGAAAACGCGCAAATGCTGGCCAAGGCGACCCGCGCAGCCGTTACTGCGCTGGGTCTGGAATTGTTTTCGCCCGGCTCTCCGGCCGCCTCCGTCACCGCGGTGAAGGCGCCCAAGGGAATGGATTCCGGGGTGATTGTGAAGGAGTACCGCAACCGCTTCGGGTCGATCATCGCCAACGGGCAAGGGTCCATGAAGGGACAGATTTTCCGCATCGCGCATCTAGGCTACTTCGATTTCGCGGACCTGTTCGCGGTCATCGCCGAACTCGAAATTATACTCGCGGCCCAGGGCGTACCCGTGAAGTTCGGTACCGGCGTGGCCGCGGTCCAGAACGTCTATGCCGACGTAGCACTGGCCAAAGAAACAGCTACCGTCTAAACCGGACAACTCATGCAAATCTTGATCGCCGAACCGCTGGCTCCTGGGGCGGTGAAACTGCTCCAGCAGCAGCCGGGATGGGACGTCATCGTTTCTAATCCCAAAGAGTACACGCAGCACCTTTCCAAGACCGATGCGCTCATCGTCAGAAGCGCCGTTACCGTTAACGGAGGAGTTCTTTCGGCGGCGCCCAAACTACGCGTGATCGGGCGCGCCGGCGTGGGGGTGGATAACGTCGATCTGCCGGCGGCCACCTCGGCCGGAGTGCTGGTGATGAACACTCCGGGCGGGAACGCGATATCGGTGGCCGAACACACGTTCGCGCTGATGCTTTCCCTAGCGCGGTCGATCCCCGCGGCGAGCGCATCTACTAAATCGGGAAAATGGGAGAAGCGCAAGTTCCTGGGGACCGAGCTGCGCGGAAAAACGCTTGGCATCGTGGGACTGGGAAGCATCGGACGCGAAGTGGTAAAACGCGCCGCAGCTTTCGAAATGCGAGTGATTGCCAACGATCCTTACGTCAACTCGCAAACCGCCAAGGACGTGGGCGTGGAGCTGGTGGATCTGCCGACCCTCTATGCCACCAGCGACTACATCACCCTGCATACGGCCCTGACGCTGGATTCGAACCGGATGCTCTCGCGCGAAGCTTTCGCCAAGATGAAACCCGGAGTGCGCATTATCAACTGCGCGCGAGGCGAGCTGATCGATCAGGAAGCGTTACGCGAGGCTATGGCTTCCGGCAAAGTCGCCGGCGCGGCGCTGGACGTCTTCGAGAAAGAACCCACCTCGGCCGACGATCCGCTGTTTGCATTCGAGAATTTCGTCGCCACGCCGCACATCGGCGGCTCCACCGAAGAAGCGCAGGAGACCGTGGGCGTGCGCATCGCCGAACAGATCGTCGAATATCTGCAGAACGGCGCGGCCATGCACGCGGTCAATCTGCCGGCGCTGACACCCGAGCAGTATAAAACCCTGGGGCCCTATAGCAAGCTGACCGAGCGGCTGGGCAACTTCGCGACCTACATATCGAATGGCAACCCACAGACCGTGCGCATAACTTACTTCGGCAAAATCGCGGAGTACAACACGCACCTGTTGCGCAATGCGGGCTTGGCTGGCGTGCTGCAGCGCTCCATGTCCGGCAAAGCGAATTCGATTAACGCCATGCAGATCGCCGGCGACCGCGGCCTAACGGTGGCCGAGCGTCACGATAAACGCGCTACCCACACGGACTCGGTCCGCTTGGAGTTGGAAACCGACGACGGACTGACTTCTGTCGAGGGAGCGGTCGTGCTGGCCGGCCCGCGGCTGCTGCAGGTGAATGGAATCGCTTGCGAAGCCGCGCTGGAAGGCAGTCTGACTTACCTTCAAAATGAGGACGTTCCCGGCGTGATCGGCTACATCGGCGGCGTGCTGGGCAAGAGCGGGATCAATATTGCTACGTTTTCGCTCGGCCGGAAAGACGCGGGCGCCGAAGCGGTGTCTGTCATCCAAACCGATCAACCGATCCCGGAGCCGGTGATTGCGGAGCTGCTGAAGAATCCCGCGGTGAAACTGGCGCGGCCGGTGAAGTTCGTCAGCTAGACTCTGTGACTCGGCGGAGCCTGCTTGGCGTCGGCATCGTCAGCGGTCTTGCCGCGCAGCAGCCGGCCGCCACACGATCCCGTGAAAAAACCGAGACGGTTTTCCTGGACTACGATCAGGCCGAGTTGGATGCCGCGTACGACCAGTCCGCTTACGCGCCGAATCAGGCCCAGATCGGCCGGCGTGCGGCCATTAATAGCGAACTGGTTCGCGCGCGTCTAGGCGCACCGGCGCGAATTGCCTACGGCCCCAGCACAATCGAGCGGCTGGATATTTACCGCACGGCGCGGGAAAAATCTCCCGTCAACATCTTCGTGCATGGCGGTGCGTGGCGTGGCGGATCGGCGGCGGCCTCAGCCTCTGCCGCGGAGTTGTTCGTTAAAGCCGGTGCGCACTATGTGGCGCTCGATTTCGCCTCGGTCCGGGATACGGATGGCAGTCTCGGCGTGATGGCCGAACAGATCCAACGCGCCGTTGCCTGGATATACAAAAACGCCGCGAGTTTCGGCGGCGATCCGACGCGGTTGTACATTTCGGCGCATTCCTCTGGTGCGCATCTAGCCGCAGTCGCCCTCACTACGGATTGGTGGAAGGAATCCGGGCTGCCGAATGAATTAATCCGGGGCGCGCTGCTGGCCAGCGGCATGTACGATTTGAAAGGCCCGCGGCTATCTTCACGCAGCTCTTACGTGAAATTCGACGATGCAACGGAAGAAGCGCTAAGCCCGCAGCGCCACATCGGTCGGCTGAACACGCCGCTGATCGTCGCCTACGCCGGCCTGGACACACCCGAATTCCAGCGCCAGAGCCGTGAGTTCGCAGCTTCCGTGAAGGCGGCGGGAAAACCGGTGGAATTAATCCGCGGCGAAAATTATAATCACTTTGAATTTATCGAGACCCTGGCGAATCCCTACGGGGTGCTGGGCCGGGCCGCGGTCGCCCAGATGGGACTCGGATAATTACTTCTTGAGGCCTTCTGATACTTAGCCTTCATCTTTTCTACCCAGGCATCTGTCATTTTTGGAAGCTCTGGTATCGCCTCCACAGCAATTGGCTGTATCGCAGCCGCTGAATGTTCCATAACGACAGGCAGTTTATCGACAAAAGCGCGTCCAGCCGGCGACTTGTAGAAAGCCAATAAGCCTTGGATTTCCTCGGCTGAGAAGGTCTCATCGTAGATTTTGATAAACGCCGGCTTGAACTTTTGATAGTCCAATAACTTCGTAATCCACCCCGCAAGCTGCTTTTGAAATTCCTGGATGTCGGGTTCCATCTTTGCCCGAGTGGCGGCGTCGGGCATTTGCGCGAGAACTGCATCCATCTGGCGAGCCAGGAGTGGCCGTATCTGGTTGAATACTGCTGAATCGTCCGCTCCGTCTTCATCGCCGACAGCAACTCCTCGATAGCGTACCTCAAAAGGCACGTGATCGAAAAAGTAAGGGCGGGCTTTTTTGCGCGCCCGCCCCATTATTATCCGGTCAATTGTCGATAATTAAATGTCGTAATACAACGCGAACTCGTACGGGTGCGGCCTGAGCCGGATGGCATCCGCTTCGTTCTTGCGCTTGTAATCGATAAAGGTCTCGATCAGATCTTCGCTGAACACGTCGCCTTTCAACAGGAAATCGTGATCCTCTTCCAGGCAATCCAGCGCTTCCTCGAGCGACGACGGCATGGACGGAACATTCTTCATTTCCTCTGGCGACAGATCGTAGATGTCCTTGTCCAGCGGCTCGCCCGGATCCAGCTTGTTGACCACGCCATCCAACCCCGCCATCAACATCGCAGCAAATGCCAGATACGGATTCGATGCCGGATCGGGCGGACGGAACTCCACGCGCTTGGCCTTGGGACTGGCCGAGTACATCGGAATGCGGCACGCCGCCGAGCGATTGCGCCGCGAATACGCCAGATTCACCGGCGCTTCGTAACCCGGCACCAGCCGCTTGTAGCTGTTCGTGGTGGGCGCGATGATCGCCGATAGCGCCCGCGCATGTTTCAACAGCCCGCCGATATAATTCAGCGCCATCGGGCTCAAGCCCGCATAGCCATCGCCCGCAAACAGCGGCTTGCCCGCGTTCCAGATGCTCTGGTGCGTGTGCATCCCGCTGCCGTTGTCCTGGAACAGCGGCTTGGGCATGAACGTCACGGTCTTGCCATGCTGGTTCGCCACGTTGCGGATGACGTACTTGTACAGCATCATGTTGTCGGCCGACTTCAGCAGCGTGTCGAAGCGCTGGTCGATTTCGCACTGCCCGCCGGTGGCGACCTCATGATGGTGGCATTCGATGTGCAACCCGCACTGGATCATGGTCTCCACCATCTCGCCGCGCATGGCCTGATAATGATCCGTCGGCGGCACCGGGAAATAACCTTCCTTGTAGCGCGGCCGGTAGCCTAAATTGTCGCCTTCCCGTCCGCTGTTCCAGCGCCCTTCCTCGGCATCGATGAAGTAGAAGCCGGAGTGCTGATTTTGATCGAAGCGCACGTTGTCGAAAATGAAAAACTCGGCCTCGGCGCCGAAGAACGCCGTGTCGCCGACGCCGGTGTTCTTCAGATACAGCTCGGCCTTGCGAGCGATCCAGCGCGGGTCCCGGTTGTAGTTCTGGCGCGTGATGGGATCGATCACGTCGCACACCATCACCAGCGTCGGAATCTCATAGAACGGATCCATGAACGCTGTCGAGGCGTCCGGGATCAGCAGCATGTCGCTCTCGTTGATGGCGGCCCAGCCGCGGATGCTGGATCCATCCATGCCGAAGCCTTCCTGGAAGGAATCCTCCGACAGTTCGGTGATCGGGTAGGAAACGTGATGTTGCAGACCGGGGATGTCTGAAAATCTCAGATCCAGCTGCTTGGTCTGATGCTTCTTGGCAAACTCCAAGACCTCTTTGGGGGTCATCGATCCTCCTGGACGTTGAAAATTTTAGAGAACCTTATACGGTACCGCATTCGGGTCCCGTCCGTCATGCATATTTTGGATTGTCTGGCATGCTGGCCGCAAGCTGGCCCTAATTGGACGGCGCTGGTGGAATTCGGCCAGGCGGGGCGGTGCCGGATTCGAGCTAAAACCAAGCAATTTCGACAGATCCACGTCTGGCAGCAGGGTTGCACATTATTCCGGCGAGCGGTGGTTAAAGAAAAAAGCCAACCGCAAGGAGGACGGGAAATGAAAACGAAATTGCTTGCTCTTCTAATCTTGGTCGGAAGCTCTGCTTTCGCCGGACCACGATTCTTTGTCGGAGTTGGCGTGGGCCCCGCGTATGGTGGCTATTATGCCGCCCCGCCCCCGCCGCCTCCTCCCCCAGCGGTTGCCTATGCACCGGCGCCCGGACCTGGGTATAGCTGGGTGGGCGGCTATTATTATCCGGTTGGCGCACGGTGGAACTGGCGGGCTGGATATTGGGCTCCCCGGCCATTTGCGGGCGCCTACTGGTCGGCTCCGCGTTTCTATGGCGGCCGCTACTACGCGGGCCGTTGGCGCAGGTAACGCAGGTCATCAATTTCTTCTCCAGTCTTGAGCGCGGTTCCAGTGGGCCGCGCTCTTTTTGTTGCAGGGCGCGATTTTGAAATCATCGAGCGGGATCCGGCGACTCAGGACCGCTGGGAAGCCGCGAGACTGGGAGCCTGCCGCGAAGATTCATTCCTGCCGGGCGCTCTCCATTTTCTCAATAATTCCGAAACGGCCCGGCATTCTTCCACCAGTTCCTGAAACTGATCCGGATACAACGACTGATACCCGTCCGATAGAGCGCGATCCGGATTCGGATGCACCTCCACGATCAGTCCCGATGCTCCCGCCGCCACGGCGGCCCGCGACATCGGAAGCACCTTGTCGCGTTTACCGGTTCCATGGCTGGGGTCCACGATGATAGGCAAATGGCTCAAGCTCTGCACCGCCGGTACCACGCTCAAGTCGAGTGTGTTGCGGGAGTGATCGGCAAAGGTCCGGACGCCGCGCTCGCACAGAATCACCTGATAGTTGCCTTCCGAGAGAACATACTCGGCGGCCATGAGAAATTCGTCGAGCGTAGAGGACATCCCGCGCTTCAACAGGACGGGTTTGCGTGCCCGGCCGGCACGGCGCAGCAGCGAGAAATTCTGCATGTTGCGCGCGCCGATCTGGATGCAGTCGGCATATTTCTCGACTAAGTCGAACGTCTCGACATCGATGGCTTCGGTTACGATCCCGAGTCCGGTTTCTTCGCGCGCTTCCGCCAGGTACCGCAACCCCTCTTCACCCAGGCCTTGAAACGCGTAGGGCGAAGTTCTGGGTTTGTACGCGCCGCCGCGCAGCAACTGAGCGCCGGCAACCTTCACCGCACGGGCGGCAATCAAAATCTGCTCGCGGCTCTCGACCGCGCAGGGACCCGCGCACAAGGCCAGCTCGCCGCCTCCCACAGGAACGCCCGCTACTACAACCACCGTGTTGTCGGGCTTCACTTCGCGGCTGACCAGCTTGTAAGCCTTCGAGACCGGAATCGCCTCGGCGACTCCGGCGAGATCTTCAAACTCCGCCGCAGCCACGGGACCATGGTTGCCGGTGATGCCAACTGCCGTCCGTTCCGCTCCCGGCATGACATGGGCTCGAAAACCAAGGCTTTGGATTTTGGCGCACACGTTGGCAATGTCCTGCTGGGTGGCCTGTGCGCGCATTACAACTAACATGGACCCAGTGTAACGCGCGGTGGCGGACAGCCGATTCGCTCTGCTCGCCGCGCAGTGCGTTCATCGGGGAGCCAACGGGAGAATGTCAACGGGAGGATCGAACGGAGTGCCGGGATCTGTTATCATGAGCGGCGGGAAATAGTTTCCAAGGAGAATCAGGCTATGACCACAGTTCGGTTGGCGATCGCTGGGCTAACAATGTTCGTTCTCGGATCCGCGGTTCAGCGCGCGTCGGCGCAATCGCTGGATTTCGAGGTCTACCGCACCAAGGTCGAACCCATATTTCTGAAGAAGCGCGTCGGCCATGCCCGCTGTGCGGTCTGTCACGAGGCAAACAACAGCGCCTTTCGCTTGGAAAAACGGCCGCCGGCAGGCTCCAGCTGGACTGAGGAGCAATCCCGCAAGAACTTCGAGTTCGTCAAGAATCTAGTGAAGCCCGGCGATCCGGCGGACAGCAAGCTGCTGCTGCATCCCCTTGCTCATGGAGCTGGTGGCGATACGTTCCACAACGGCGGCGAGCAGTTCGCGTCCAAGGACGACCCGGATTGGCAAATTATAGCCGCATGGGTGCGCAACGCCAAATAGCACGGGCATTCCTGCCTGTGGATACGTCTCAGAAAATGGTAGTTACGGCAGCACCGCGGTAATGTTCCGCTTGGGAACCTGTCCAACCGGAATCCGTGTGATTTCTTTTCTGGATGCGATGTCGATCACCGATACCGAGTTCGCCCCGGCGTTGGCCACGTAAGCCCGCTTGCCGTCGGGCGTGAGCGTCACCCAGTCGGGAGCCATTCCCACGTCGGCGCTGCCCATCAGCTTCAGGTCCGGGAGCGAGTACATATAGAGCGAGCTGTTCAGTGTGCTGTTTACCACCAGAGTCTTTCCATCGGAGGTGACGGCCATGCCGTGAGAGATATTTCCACCTTCATGGATCGCAACCTTCCCGGGAGGAGTGTCGGGGAGCTTGATCCGGTTGACCTCTTTACGGGTCGCGAAATCCACCACCGCGAAGCCGTGAAAATCCGAGAGCTGCGCGAAGATCCATTTGGTGCTGCCATCGGGATTCGTGGAGAACGCCAGCGGGCGGATTCCCGCGTCCATCGTGAGCGACCATACCGGCGTCTCGGTCTGGGCGTCGATTACGGTGATGGTCTTGGAGGGAATGGAACCGCTGACCACGAATTTGCCATCCGGCGTGACGTAGGTGTTGTGCACCGCTCCGTTCACCGGGATGCTCTTCACCTTCTCCATGGAAGCCGTGTCGATGACATCCACCGCGCCCGGCTTCACGGCAATGGAAACGTAGACCCGCCGTCCATCTTTACCAATCGCTATGTTGTTGGGATGGCCGCTGAGCTTTATGCTGCGGATGACCTTCAAGGTTTTCGCGTCCACTACATCCAGGGTGCTCTCGGCCTCATTGCTGATGAAGTAATGGGTTCCGTCGGGAGCGGATGCCGCGCCGTGGTTGACCTCAATGCCGTTGATCTCGCCCACCACCTTGTTCGTCGCTGGATCGATGATGGAGACATCGTCGCCGGCGCTGTTGGTTTGGATAATGCGCACCGTGCTGGCCGCGAGCGGCAAAGCGAGTAAAAAAGGCAGGCAAATCAGCCGGCTTTGGGTCTTTATGGTAGCTAGGGACATTCCGGGCACCCTCCTAGGCTTGCGGCAGTTAGTCTACCGGGATCGCGCGCCGGAAGTCAAGTTGGGGAAGGGGATAGAAAATAGGAGACCTCCCCGGATGTAACCTCCGCTTTTTCCAAGCGTCAGACCAACGATAGGAGGACGTTCTATGAATCGAACCATGAATAAAACTATGAAGACGGTGGCGATCGATCGGTTCGGCGGTTTAAACGAAATGAAGATTCGCGAGCTTCCTGTGCCGGAGTTGGATGCGAACGAAATTCTAGTGCGCGTGGAGGCCGCCGGCGTCGGCGTCTGGGATCCTTTCGAGCGGGAAGGTGGTTTTGCTAAGGAGTTTAACATGTCCCCCAAATTCCCCATCATTCTCGGCTCAGATGGTGCGGGAACCGTCGAGGCCGTTGGTGAAACAGTAAGCCATTTCAAAAAAGGCGACCGCGTCTACGGCATTAGTTTCATGAGCCCCAAAGGGGGCTTTTATGCGGAACATGTGGTTATGAAAGAAGCCAATGCGGCGCGCATTCCGGGGAAATTATCAGCCACGCAAGCCGGCGCAATGGCGGTGGATGTCTTAACCGCTTACGCGGGCCTTGAAACCACGCTGCATCTCAAGCCGGACGAATCGGTTCTCATCTTCGGCGCGAGTGGTGGAATTGGCCACATAGCGGTTCAACTCGCCAAACGGATGGGCGCACGCGTACTCGCGGTCGCGTCCGGCCAAGATGGTGTCGCCCTCGCGAAACGATTGAGAGCGGATAAAGTCATCGACGGTTATTCAGAAGATATTTTGGCCGCCGCGCGTGAGTTCGCTCCGAAGGGGATTGACGCGGTGTTGCTGACAGCCGGCGGCGCGGGCGCGGAGAAATGTTTAACAACCTTGCGTAGCGGTGGACGAGCCGCCTATCCGAACGGTGTTGAATTGCCGCAGAAAGATCGTCCCGGCATCACCGTGCAGATTTACAACGGGGAATATCAAACTCCGCCGTTCGAGCAAATCAATCGCCTGATCGAGTCCGGCCCGTTCGACATCGAGGTGGCGAAGACTTTCTCTCTCGAGCAAGCGGCCGACGCGCAACGCGCGCTCGACGATCACTACCTAGGCAAGCTCGCAATAACGCTGAACTAAATCGCCATTCGTGGTCAGGCAGCCTACCTAGTCACGCCGGAGGCGAGACAGGCGCGGCGTTCGGGGTGCAGCTTGAAGAATCCCCCGTCACGCAACTCGCATTTGAACTGGTGAGACCTCAAGCCGAAGCCGGGGCATGTTTGCACGTTCAGCCGCTGGGATACGTCCACCTTAAGTGATGGAGCAGCGATCAGAGCATGATCATCCATCAGAACTGGTCCGCGCGTCGTTCGCTACGGTACGGCCACCGACCGCAGGAAGAACCTGACCACCGCTTCAAAGCGATTCGGTTGGTCGTACTGAAGCCCGTGGCCGGCATCTTGTATCTGTTCGACCCGAAGGCGTGGGTTAAGATTTTGCAGTTCTCGCGCCGTTTCAAAGGAGACAACACCTTTGTCCCCAATCACCAGCAGCATTGGGACGTAAATGGTGCTCACCAACTCGTGGTAGTCAGGGTTTGGCGGCGTAAGAACGTCAAACGCATCTATTCGGGTTTGCAGCCTCGCCCCAGCTATGAGTTCGATGTGCTCTGACGAACGCTGCGGGTGTCGCATCCGCAACTGAGTCACCACTTCGCCCTTATTTAAATTGAGGAGTTGGCGGTGTTGCTGGACGGCATCGCTCTCGTGAACTTCGCGCTGACGCTCGGGGCTCAAGAAAGTCGGGTCCACTAGGATGACAGCGTGAATGGCCGTGCCTATTTGACTCGCTACCACGGCCGCAGTCATGCCTCCCATCGAGTGGCCCAGCAGAACCGGAGCCGCAAGCCCGAGCCCTTGGATGAATCCAACGATATCGCTTGCGTGATCCTTGTACCGATACCCGTTGAGCGGTGCGCTCGAATTCCCGTGGCCTCTGGCGTCTGGCATCACGACGTCGTATTCACCTTCGAGAGCACGTGCCAAAGGAATCCAGCAGGCTCCGCTTCCGGCCAATCCATGGAGTAGAAGCAGTGGGGGCTTGCACCCGCCGGTTCTCAAATAGTGGATATCGATGCCGTTTGCTTGGCAGACTCCGCTCATCCAGTTTGTCATTGAGGGTATCTCTTTGAGGGATGGCGAAGGTCACTCAGTAACGCAGCCTTTACAATCTCTAGCCAGTTACGCTTTCGCAAAAAGGGTCGTTTGTGCAACGTCCATAAATTTGAGCAGTTGCCACTTTTACGCTATTCGGGAAGTTCCAGCACCAAAATCTCCGGGCTCGCTGAAACGTCCGCCTTTGTTGTATTGAACATGGATGTGTGGTTTTGAAGATCCTGCGTCATTTCGAAGCACCGTGTATGTACCCGCTCCGAAGCGGGAATTTAATGATTGTTGAAGTACGTGTGTGACGTGGGCTGAAAGCGCACCAACACCGTGATCGGGCAGCGTCCGCGTACGAACATCTACTGCGTTTCCGGAATGGTGAAGAGACCACATTGCGTGGTGAAACCATTCCTTCCCCGAAGTGTACTCGACCGAAAACCCGGGAGGGGCGCACTGTCTGAACACCTGTTGAATTGTGGGTAGGGCTTGCCTCATTTCGGGAGTCAACCAGCTTTGGTTCATCTGGAGCACCTTTCTTGCCAAGTAAGCTTATCGCATCTACGTGTGACTGTTAATTCGACTTCGACTGGCGAAGTTGCTTTTAGAAAGGGCAAGTTTTGCATCGTTGGCGGAGCACCAGTAAACAAAGGGCTAGGCATGTTGCAGATGTCAGGTGCAAAATGGGCCCTCATGGGGCTCGTCGTGGCCCTGGCGTCGCTTTCGACGTTATTTGAGAACTCTCTCGTATAAGCTTAGTCGATGATAATTGCGGCTTCGTGCTTCTGAATGTTCCGTCCCGCGAACCCACCTGAGCGAACAGCCGCTTGACTCGATCGGAAACGCCTCGGCGCGCCTCTGATCTACTCGCAGTCCGGCCAACTGGTACGCCCGTGAGCGCATAGCTCCGGTCACGATCAGTACCGCCGCGCAGCAGGAATCTTCACGACTTCGCCGCTTTCTTAACTCACATCAAATTGGGCTGGGCTAGTTAAACCAATTGGGGCAAATAAGGGAAAGTTTCAACCGATTCGCCCAGCTATGTACTTCGGCGTCGGGCCCCCGCCCTGCGAGATCCACATCGCGCCTGGCCAGGCCCATCCTGTTGAATTTGCGAGAACGAGCCGCTCTCAGCATCTCGCAGCCCCCTCAAAAAGGGGATGCTCAATCCCCCATTGTGCGGCCCAAGCATTCCCACTTTCTGGCGCCGATTCCCCCCATCTTTCGATCTGGTATCAGAACTGCTTTCCCAGGGCATGTCCGCGAGACCTTTTAACCGCTCTTACGTTGTACACGGAGCCCTGAGAAGGAGGATGAATGGAATACAACGACACATCGAGTAATACAAGCAAAATGAGACAACGCGAGCGCCTCATCTTGGATCATTGTGGAATCGCGAAGGCCATCGCGCTTCAGATTCACAAGACGTTACCGGAATACGTCGATCTGGACGACTTGATTCAAGTCGGCTTGATGGGACTGATGGACGCGGCGAAGAAATATGACCCAGCCAAAAACGTTGAGTTCTCTTGCTACGCTAAGTACCGAATCAGGGGAGCCATCCTCGACGGCTTACGCAAGCTCGATATCGCTTCCCGCGATCAGCGGCGCTTGTTGAAGAGAGTAGATACCGCGAGGCACGAATTGCGCGCGACACTGCAACGCGATCCCACGGAAACCGAAATCGCAGAGCGCCTGAATACCGATGTCGCTCGCTTGCGCAAGATCATGTGCGTAGTAAATGCGGCTGGGGAGATCTCCACTTCCTACAGCTCTCCGCAAGACGAGAAGCCACTGCAACACGAGTGTGAGGGCAGGCCGGACACGCGGCCGGATTATATGTTCTCGCGCGTCCAGCTGCGCGGCGCGCTGGAGAAAGCCATGAAACAGCTCCGTCCACGCCAGCAGCAAGTGGTGCATGCCTACTATTCAGAGCAAAAGACCATGAAGGAAATCGCGTGCTCGCTGGGGATCAACGAAAGCCGCGTGTCTCAACTGCATAAGGCGGCTTTAGCCAACATGCAGACGCAGCTGTTAGCCCATGGCGTTCAATCCTGCGGAGCGTTTTAGACATGGAACAGAACATGGACCAGCAGAACATGGACCAGCAGACCAGCGGACTATTGCACAGGTTGAAAGACGCGATCCTCGCATCGCTTCATTCCCAAAATATTGAGGAGTCGATCATAGCGCTGGAGCAGTCAGGATATCGCGTGTTCGTTTCACTCGATGCGGTGCTCGCTGGGGCCGCCACCTTGCCGGAGCCGGAAGCCGCGCTATCTTTGGCTGCGGAGCCCTGCTCACTGTCGCCAAGCGACGAGGTGTTTCTGCAAAGCCTGCATATCGCGTTTTGAGTCCATCAAATCCACGGCGGCCGAATTAACACCCGCGGATCTACTCGCAAAAAACTCTGACTTTGACGTCCTTGTCGTCTACATCCACCGTAAGCTCGTCCAACTGGTCGATTACCTCTTCCAGATTTTCGGGCTTAATCTGGCCGAGGTCGAATGGCACGCCATGTTCCCGCAAGGCGTGGTTCACATGCATGCGGGCATGATCGGGGATCAGGCTGTCCAGCTTCACGCCTGACCGAAGCAATTGCATGGGCACGCGAATATTCACCTTGGGGCCGGTGCCCTGGCCGTTATCTTCCACCAGAACCCGCACGTATTTGGCTTTTCCATTCGCGCGCCGCTCCCGGCCATCGGCCTGGGATGCGGCCGGCTGGTCTTTCTCGATCGCCAGGATCAGGCGCTCGGCCTCGTCGGCAGTGATCTGCCCGGTAGATAACATCTCCAATATCTTTCGGCGGTTTTCATGCATACAAATCTCCTATTGAATGCGCACTAGAACGGAACAATGGCCGGCGTCCACCGCCACATCGGTACCCTTCAAAGCGCCCACGATTTCCCAGAAGATCGCGAGCGCTCGAAAGGGATTCACCCGGATTACCAGACAGGCGATGAAAAAAAGCGGCAACAGCAGCAGCGCCACCGGCAGCAACAGCAGCCACACCGGAAAAAGCGGAATCCAGATTGGCAAACCACGGCGCCGCGCGTTGCGGATCCGGATGGTAGAGGTAATCGGTATCATTTCACAGACTCCAGCTGTTGGATGGCCTCTTGCGCGCTTATCTCGCGGCGCTGCAGCCGGTCCAGGATTTCGGCCCGCGACGGCGACGGGTTGGTGTCGATAAATTCCAAGCTGCTCGCGAGCCGGTTGAGCCGCGATTTTATGGTCGGATAACTTACTCCGAAGATCTGCTCCATCTCTTTGATCGATCCGTGGCAGCGCACAAAAGCGATGATGAAAATCTGGTCTTCCAGGTTCAGCCGGGCCAATTGCGGCAGCTCGAAGCGCCCTTCAATAGCGATGCCTTTCTCCGGGATGCGGACCCGCTCAATCACCATGCCCTGGCCTTGGGTCAGCTTGGTTAGTTCCTGCCATTCCGCCGGTTTGGAATCGGACCTCATGGCGCAACCCGCGAATCCTTCATATACTAAATATATATATATTCAGTTTATCAATTTGTCAAGAGATTGCACTTCAGATTCTTAAGAATTGCCTTTATGGCTCTGGGGATTTGGGGATCGCGTCCCCTTACCGCAGAACGCAGAAACGCGATCTTTATAAATTTCTTATGTTTCATGAAAAATTCATGTAAACTGGTTGTGGACGGACCCCGTAAGACCGTTTTCAGGAGGTCCCGATGTCTACTGCCAATCGGAATCGGACGATTAGCCTTTACAACGCCCTTTATTGGGTCGGCGTGGCTATGTCCTTGGCTTGTTTCGCACTGGTCCTGGCTTCCAACACGGACTTGGTCTGGCGATTCGAGCATACGAGATTCCCGCTCTCGTGGGCCTGCGCGGCCGCCGCAGTGCTCGCGTTTGTGGCAACTGAGTTTTGCGAATTTGCTTTTTCCGTTCCGAGCAAGGCGGCGGATAAAAGTCCCCAGCTTTCCCGGGAGCTGGAAGCGGTGGAGTATTAAGCTAATCCGGCGAGCATCGACGAAGGCCCAGCGTCAACCCGCGCGCTACGTTCAGTCCCCTCTAGCCGCGTCTGCGCGCCTGCTGTGAATGGTGCGTGCGTTTTTACAGAACCTGTTAGACGGCACTCCTGACAACCCGCGCTAACTCCTCTTCTTCCGCGGGAAATACAGTCCTGAGATCGAGCAGCAGCCGGCCATTCTCGATGCGCGCGATCACGGGAGGGTCGGCGGCGCGGCAGCGTTTCTCGGCTTCCACCACGTTCGCGCAATCGATCGCGATCAGCCAGCTGGCCAACGATTGCTCCGGCGTGGAACCGCCGCCGACCAGCGAACTGCCCTCAACCAGCTCCACCCGCAGTCCGTTCAAGTGCCGAAGTAAACGTTCGCTCCGCACCCGCAGTTGATCGCGCGATTCCGAGATCATCCGGAGGGCCGGAATTTGGTCCCATCGCTCCAGCAGCAGATTCCGCAAAGTGGTTTCGAGCGCCTGATAAATCAGCTTGTCCAGCCGCAGCGCGCGAAACATCGGATTCCGCCGCAAGCGCGCGACTAACTCCCTGTCTCCCGCTAGAATCCCCGCCTGCGGGCCGCCCAGCAACTTGTCCCCGCTGAACGAAACCAGGCTCACGCCGGCGCGAACGCTCGCGGCCACCAGCGGCTCTTCGACGCCGAACGCGCGCAGGTCCGCCACGCAGCCGCTACCCAAATCTTCATATACCGGAATGCCCCTCTCGCGGCCAAGCGCCACCAACTCGCCCAGCTCGGGCCGCGCGGTGAACCCCTCCATCCGGAAGTTGCTCGGATGCACGCGAAGCAGCAAGCGCGTCCGGTCCGTGATGGCTTCCCGGTAATCCTCGATGCGCGTCCGATTCGTGGTCCCGGTCTCGCGCAGGATCGCGCCGGACCGCTGCATGATATCCGGGATCCGGAAGCCGTCGCCGATCTCGATCAGCTCGCCGCGCGAGACCACCACCTCGAACCCGCCGGCCAGTTCGTTCAGCGCGAGATAAATCGCTGCAGCGTTGTTGTTAACGGCAATCCCCGGTGCGCCGACAAGCCGTTCCAGCAAGTCCGCCACGTGAACGTCGCGACGGCCGCGCGCCCCTGCCGCCAGATCGTATTCCAAGTTCGAATATCCGAATAGCGGCTCGAAATGAGCCAACGGCGCGCGCCCCAGGTTGGTGTGCAAGACCACGCCGGTGGCATTGATCACGCGGCGCAAGGATGGCGCTTCCAGCTTGGCCAGATTCTCCTCGACCAAAGCCTCCACCGGCCGGACATCGCCGCAGCCGCCCGAGCGGATGGCGTCGCGCACGACAGCCAGCGCGCGCCGAACTTCTTCCACTATCAGACGGCGCGGGAAGCGGCTTTCCAGATGCGCCAGGCGCGCAAGCACTTGGTCCACCGCCGGCAATTCGCGCAACTGTTCTTGGCCCGCCAAACCTCGATGGTATATCAATCGCCGACAAAACCCGAACGCGCGGCGCCGCCAAACCTCGAGGCCCAGCCAACAAAGCGAAGGTTCCGAACAAAATTTGGGTTCTGGTCGAAACCCGAGCTCCAAGCATGCTATCTTCCTTCTTTCATGGACCCAATTACGGTTCTGGTGATTTCGGACCCATCCGCCGGCTTTTTACGCCTGCTCGACGGTTTGCCGCAGCCGGTAAATCTCCTGGTCGGCGATACGCCCGAATTTCTCGAAAGCGCCGCGCCACAAGCCCAAGTGATTCTCAACGGCCTTCACGATGGCCGGAAGCTCCAAAGCATCCTCCCGATCGCGGGCCGCCTGCGCTGGGTGCACGCTCTGTCGGCGGGAGTGGAAAAAATCCTTACCCCGGAATTGATCGAAAGCCCCGTGCCGCTTACCAACGGACGCGCGGTTTTCGGCCCCGCCCTGGCTGAATTCGCGCTGGCCGCCATTTTCTTTTTCGCGAAGGATCTGCGGCGCCTGGTCCGCAATCAGGAGGCGAGGCGATGGGAACAGTTCGACGTAACGCTGGTCCGGGGACAGAGCTTGGGAGTGATTGGATATGGGGGTATCGGTCAAGAGACCGGGCACCTGGCCCATGCGTTAGGCATGCAGGTGATGGCGCTGCGACGGCGCACGGAGCGATCCAAAGACGACCCTGACCTGGACCGCGTTTTCGCTCCCGGCCAGTTGCACGAAATGCTGGGCCTTTCCGATTACGTGCTGGTCTCGACACCGCTGACCGACGAGACGCGGGGAATGCTTGGCGCAGCCGAGCTGAATGCGATGAAAAGCTCGGCTGTGATCGTCAATGTCGGACGTGGACCTCTGATCGTGGAATCCGCGTTAATCGCCGCCCTGCGCGAAAAACGAATTAGAGGCGCGGCGCTGGATGTCTTCGACACCGAACCTTTACCCGAGGGCCATCCGTTCTATCAGCTCGACAACGTGCTGCTCTCACCACACTCGGCCGATCACACGGTGGGCTGGCTGGACTTAGCCGTGGAGCGTTTTCTGGAGCTGTTTGAGGGCTTCCGCTGCGGCCAGCCGCTGGATCATGTCGTAGACAAGAAGGCGGGATACTGAGTCAAGCCATGCAAAAACAAGTCATGCTGAGTCAAACCGGGCCGGACGAAATTCAGCTCGTCGATATTCAAACTGCCGCGGGCCGCATCCGGAGCATTGCGCACCGGACGCCCGTGCTCACCTCGCGCCAATTCGACGAGCTTGCCGGCGCCTCTGTCTTTTTCAAGTGTGAAAACTTTCAGCGGGGCGGAGCTTTCAAAATCCGCGGCGCGGCCAACTTCATTTTTCAGATTCCAAAGGACCGCCATGCACGCGGTGTGGTCGCGTTTTCTTCAGGCAATCATGCCCAGGCGGTGGCGATCGCGGCTGCCTCGTTGGGAATCGTGGCCACCATCGTGATGCCCACCGATTCGCCGAAATCGAAGGTCGCCGCCACGCGCGACTATGGCGCCAAGGTGATCTTCTACGATCGGCTCAAGGAAGACCGGGAAGCCGTCGGCAAGCGTATCGCCGACGATTTGGGCGCGACGCTGGTGCCTCCTTACGATCATCCCTGGACCATTGCCGGCCAGGGCACGGCCGCCCTCGAGCTGCTGGAGGAAGTTCCCGATCTGGATGCCCTGCTTATCCCGGTCGGCGGCGGCGGTCTGATTTCCGGCTGCTCGATTGCCGCCAAAGCGCTCCGGCCGGAGATACGTATATTCGGCGTCGAACCGGAAGGCGGCAACGATACTTACCTCTCGATCCACGCCGGCCGGCCAGTTGAAATTCCGCCGCCTCAAACCATCGCCGATGGCCTGAGGTCCAGCCGGCCTGGTACGCTCACGTTTCCCTTTGTTCAGAAACTGGTCGAAGAAATCGTGCTGGTGAACGATAGCGAGATTCGCGAGGCCATGAAATTCCTACTCGCGCGAATGAAGATGCTGGTGGAACCGAGCGGCGCCGCGCCTGCCGCCGCTCTATTGCGCCACAAGTTGCCGAAAGAATCAAAAAGAATAGGCGCCATCGTCTCGGGCGGCAACGTCGACCTTTCGTTCCTCGAGAGCCTTGCGGGCTAAAAACAGCGGCACGCCCAGTATCTTCCAGTTTTTTCCGCACAAGACTGGCTCACCTGACGCAGTGGGCGCCCATCCGCTGGGTGAAGCTTCTCACGAGGCGCGCCCGCGCTAATTCGACCTTGCCCGGCAGCAAGTTAACGGCTGGGCGCATGGGTCCCGGCGTGCACAGTCGATACGTGCAAAGGAGAATAACCATGCGACTGCGGAATCTTGCGTTGTTCTTCGTGTTGTTCCTGCTGCTCTTTTTGGTATTTGCGCAAACGACGGCCACGGCTCGGTCGCCGCTCGACAAATTTCCACCGTTACCAAGCACGTCGGCCTCCGGCCAGGAAATGTATGCGGCTTACTGCGCCGAGTGCCACGGACGGGATGCCCAGGGCGGGCGTTCCCCAGTGGGGAAGTTCGGCCCGGCTGTCCCCAGCCTGACCACGCTCTCCAAAAAGAACCATGGACGGTTCCCGTACGGAGTGGTCAAAGACTCCATTCGTGGGGATTACCATGGCTCGGTTTACGGACCAACTGAAATGCCGCCTTGGGGCTTCTTGTTCCGGTATGTAGGCGGGGGAAGCGATCTGGAAGTGGAGATGCGCATTAACCGGCTGACCGAATACCTGCACTCGCTACAGGAAAAGTAGCCCGGTTAAACCGCCGCGCGCAGGGCCGGGCTAGGACTCTGTCTCCTCCAGGAAACAGCTCTCGAAGGCTCGGTCCAACAGATCGTCGGTCAGCTTGAGGGGCAGCTTTTCAAAGTTGATCAGATCGATGGCGTGCGACAGCACGTCGCGGGGATGGCATCGGCGAAACGGTTTTCGCGAAGTGCTGTAGTGCTTGCCGATAAAGCGGCTGATCAGTTCATTGTCGGATGGCAGCTTGTGGGTTTCGCAGAAGCGCTGGAAAATAGTGGTGAATTCCTTCTCGTCGGGGCTCCGTAGCAGCATCTTGTACTGGATTCGCCGCAGGAACGCTTCGTCCCCTAATTGTTCCGGCTTCAAATTCGTGGAGAAAATGAGGAAGGCTTCAAACGGCACGGTCATCTTGGAGCCACTGTGGAATTTCAGATAATCCACGCGCCGCTCCATCGGGACAATCCAACGATTCAGCACCTCGGCGGGCGTGCACTGCTGGCGCCCGAAGTCGTCAATCAGGTAAATGCCGTTGTTCGCCTTAAGCTGGTAGGGGGCATCGTACACCTTGGAGACAGAGTTGTAACTCAGATCCAGCATTTCCAAAGTCAACTCGCCGCCGGTCACGATAAAGGGCCGCCTGCATTTGGTCCAGCGCTGGTCGTATTGCGGCTCAAAGGCGAGCACGGACGATTGCGAGGTGTCTTGGACGGGCTGATGATACACCGGGTCGAACACCTGAATAATCTGACCCTGGCATTCCAAAGCATGCGGGACGTAAATGCACGACTCGTCTACGTTCCCCAGAGCTTCCGCCAGAAACGTCTTGCCGTTACCCGGCTGCCCATAAATGAGGAACGAATTGCCGGAGCTGACCGCTGGCCCGATCTGCGACAAGATCCTGGGTGTCACTACCATGCGGCGATAGGTTTCCGCCAGGGCAGCCGGCGTTAGCCACCCGTCGGCGCGCTTCTGCCGGCGTACGATATGGGTGTATTGGTAGAGAGGAATGGGCGCCGGTCCAACGTATTGGTTGTTCTCCATGGTTTCCCGCGCCAGATTGCGCCCGGTATCGGTGAGAGCGAATACGGAAGTGCTGGTGCCCATCCCGAGCGACTTCTTCACCTGGATCGAATGCTGGTGTTTCAGCATTTCGAAAATCCCTTCCACCAGGCTGAACTTCAGACCGAGCGCCTGGGACACGTCCCGGCCCAGCATTTCTCCCCGCGCATAAAGCAACTTCAGAATGAGCTGCTCGATCATCGAGGCCGGCAGGCCCGTCTCTTCAATGGTCTCAGGCAGAGGTGGAACCAGGTTCGCTTCCTCAGTGGGAAATTCCAATAACGTTGCGATGGACACAGAGATTGATTTTGAAGGTAACTCGCATAGCCTTCAATAGGAACTTGGTCCCGCTTCCCGTAGGTTGAACTCTTAGAGGACTAGGAGACTTCTTAGTTGATGCTCAGGTAACTTCATGTTGGCGTTGCGCCACCCATTGTGCCCCGGCCAAGACCGTAAGTGAGGCCACGAATCCCCACAAGATAATCGTTACCGTGTAATAGAATGGACCATATTCCAGTTGCAGCTTCGACCGGAGGTAGGGCCAGGTCCACAGATTGATATATTTCACAAGCTCCAGCAGAAATCCGACCGCGATCGCCGGAGGCACGATCTTCGCCGGTTTGATGTCACAGTTAGGAAGCAGCCAGTAAATAAGAAACAGCATCAGCATCGACATAGGAATCGCGGCGAGCTTGAAAAAGACCAGCCCCAGTAGATTCGCGGCCGAATACGCCTGCCTGCCGCCCGCCGCCGTCAGGAATTGATTGTTCAGCGCTGTGAATATGGTGGAGACCAGCACTAAAGCGCCGCACGCGAAGATCAAACCCAAGCTTACTAATTGGTTCCTGAAAAAATTGCGGTTCTTCGAGCAGCCCCAGATTTTATTAAGCGCCACTTCCAGCGGCAGGAAGATTCCGCTGGCTGTGAAAAAAAGCAGCAGCAGAGAAACGATCTGGCCTGGACCGCGCGAGGCCACCGACACCTCGAAGTTGCGCCGGATGAATTGCCCGAACGTGTCGGGAAAATAATCGTCGAGTGCGAAATATACCGCGTTCACGCCCGCCTTCCACTTGAACACGTAGCGGCACAGCGACAGCATCAAAGTCAGGAAAGGGAAGAAGGAGAGCAGCATACCCGCCGACACGGAAAATGCATAAACGTGCACTTCGGTTTCCATCAGGTAGCGGATGGTCGGGAGAAGTGCCCGGCCGGCGCGAACCAGAACATTGGGCGGGGGAACTGAATTACTGAACGTAACTTTAGGATAAACCACGCCTAGCGATAGCAGGTCAGGCTTGAAAGACGAGAGCGCACAATCGCCTGTTTTCGAATATGACAGACTGTGGATTGCGCCCTTTGCCATTTTTCGGTGGACCAATTTACAGCTCTATCTTCTGGGGCACTTACGCCTTGTGGATTGTGCTGGAAACCATCGCGTCCAGGACCAAACGATCGGCCGACCGCTCGAAGGCCCTCGATCGCGGCTCCTTCCGGATCGTCATAGTTCTCCTTTGGATTGGCCTGGGATTAGACTTTTTGCTTTCCAATGTCCTCCCGCAAGCCGCTATTTTGTGGAAGCGAACGTTGGTCTTCTTCATTGGAATCGGGCTGATGTACGCAGGAATTGCCCTTCGCTGGTACGCCATGTCCGTTTTAGGTCGGTTTTTCACTCTCGATGTCGCGGTTCAGGCTGGCCAGACAGTAGTTGAGGCCGGACCTTATCGCTACATCCGCCATCCTTCCTATACCGGCGCACTCATCACGCTCGTTGGGTTAGGCCTGGCGGTCGGAAATTGGGCGGGGCTCCTTGCGCTCCTGGCTTGTATGGGGACGGGCTATGCTCACCGCATAACCGTCGAGGAAGCCACGCTCGTCGCGGCTTTAGGGGAACCTTATAGGCAGTACATGCACCGCACGCGTCGCCTTGTCCCGTTTGTTTTCTAGGTATCTCTCGGGCTCCAACCAACGCGCTGTTGCCCGGCCCCTGGGCCAAACGGGGGACGATGAACCTCCTGCGCTCTACCCCTTCCACTCGCGTCAGTTCGCTATGCTTCGATAACCAGCCGGCCTTCTATCCGCCACCGCTCCGACAGCACGATCCGAATCGCCTCGCTATAAATGCGGTGCTCCTCTTTGAGAATCCGCGCGCTCAGCGTCTCGGCGGTATCGCGATCCAACACCGGCACGGCCGCTTGCAGCACGATCGGCCCGGCATCCAGAAGCTCGTCGACAAAGTGCACCGTGCAGCCGCTGATCTTTACCCCGTGTTCGAGCGCCTGCTTCTGCGCATCCAGGCCCGGAAACGCCGGCAGCAAAGAAGGATGAATGTTCAGAATGCGCATCGGGAAAGCCCGGCAGAACTCGGCCGTCAGCAGCCGCATGAAGCCCGCCAGGCAGACCAGTTCCACGCCGCGGCTGCGCAGTTCAGCGACGACTGTGGCGTCGTACTCTTCCCGTGGAACTCCCTTCGAGGGAAGCACGACCGCGGGCAGCGCGCGCTCGCGAGCGACGTCCAGACCTTTCGCTTCCGCGCGATTCGAGATTACGATGGCGATCTCGGCATCCAGCCCCCCAGCCGCCACACTATCGGCAATCGCCCCAAAATTCGATCCGCGGCCCGACAGCAGAATTCCCAGGCGTTTCAAGCGCCACCGCCGACGTACTCCACTCGCGACCTGCGCGCCCGCACCACAGCGCCAATCTCAAAAACCGATTCGCCCAGGCTGCCGAGTATCGCGCGCGCTTTCGAGACTCGCCGGCTCCCCACCACCAGGATCATCCCGATTCCCAGATTAAAGGTCCGCCGGTAGTCCGCCAAATCGATGCTTCCGATCTCCCGCAGTGTTTCAAAAATGGGAGGAATGCTCCAGCTCGAAATGTCGATCCGCGCAGCCAACCCCTTGGGAAGAATCCGCGGCGTGTTGTCGGTAATCCCGCCGCCCGTGATGTGCGCAGCGCCTTTCAGCAACCGGGCCTCAATCAACGCACGCAGCGGCTTCAGATAACTGCGATGCACTTTTAACAATTCGTCGGCGAGCGCGGCATCGAGCGGACGCCGGGCCACGTCGAAGAGCAGCTTCCGCGCCAGCGAATAGCCGTTCGTGTGCAGACCGTTCGAAGCGAGCCCCAGCAATACGTCGCCCGCCTGTATGGCCGCGCCGGTCAACATACTCTTCTGTTCCACCGCGCCCACGATAAATCCGGCCAGGTCGTATTCGCCCGCCTGATACAACCCAGGCATCTCCGCCGTCTCGCCCCCGATCAGCGCGCAGCCATTATTGCGGCACCCACGCGCGATCCCACCCACCACCTGATCGGCCACGCCCGCGTCCAGCTTGCCGACCGCGAAGTAATCCAGAAAAAACAGCGGAACCGCCCCCTGAACCGCAATATCGTTGACGCAATGATTCACCAGATCTTCGCCGATGCTGTTGTGGCGGCCGGAGAGGAACGCTATCTTCAGCTTGGTTCCCACGCCGTCGGCGGAGCTTACCAGCACCGGCTTCTTCCAGCCCGACAGCAAATAGCCGCCCCCAAAACTTCCGATGTCGGTAAGGACGGCCCGAGTGAACGTGCCGCGCGCATGCTTCCGGATATGGGTTACCGCGCGGTCGGCTTCATCGATGTCGACTCCCGCGTCTTTGTAGCCGATAGATGTTTTTGAAGGCATGGAGCTGGCTGCGGAGAACTTCCATCATAAGCGATGCAGAATCTCGCGCGCCTCTAGGAATCCATGCCATCGGCCTAACCGAGCCGCACCCAAAAGCAAGCGGACACACCGCAGCCTATTTCCGCACCCAGTCTGATGAATCAAAATGAAAGGACGAGCTTTTAGTCGATGAAACCGCGCCAGGTCTTGCCACGGCCGTCGCGAAGCACGATGCCGAAGCCGTCGGAAACTCCCGTTATGGTGCGGCCATTGGGGTCGCGGAAAGTGTAGCGCACCGATTCATCGCTTATTTTTTCGGCCGTGCCGCGCCAGATGTTGCCAAACTCGTCGCGCAAGCGCAGGTGGTCGCCGTGACCGAATCCATAGAGGCGCGTTTTGGTGGCTTCTTCCTCGAAGTTGAAAAAACCCCCAGGAATGCTGCTATGCACCTTTCGCCGTTTGAAGATACCTCGACGGATCATCACCTCCATTATCATGACTTTCAGACTCCATTCAGATAAGGCATCTCCCTTAGAAGGTCTCCTACGGTCACTTAGTACGAATGTAAAACCCGGACCACGGCTGCACTCTCTCCCACACCGGCTCAACCCTTTAAATCAAAGGCATGTGCAGTACTTACAAGCGACTGTGCGATAAATTAGGATAGTAGGGCAGACGCTGGGCGCCGCTTTTACCCGGCCCGGGCCGGGATTTCCATGAAGGTCGTCTTGCAGCGCGTCAAGAACGCTCACGTCGAAGTGGACGGCGCCACCGTTGGTGCGATCGGTCCGGGTTTAGCAATTCTGCTCGGCGTGGCTCGCACCGACTCTCGCAAGGATGCCGACCATCTGGTGGACAAGATCGTTCACCTTCGTATCTTCCCCGACCAAGCCGGCCGAATGAACCGCAGCATCCAAGAGACCGGTGGCGCCCTCTTAGTCGTATCTCAATTTACTTTGTACGGCGATTGTAAGAAAGGCCGCCGGCCCAGTTTCGATGAGGCCGCACCAGGGGAACAAGCCCGCGAGCTATATGAATATTTTGTGAGTCACTTAAAGTCTAGTAACATTATTGTTGCAACCGGCGTCTTCCAGGCCGAGATGGAAGTTCACTTGGTGAACGACGGACCGGTAACCTTCATCCTCGAATCCAAGGCAACTCTCGCGAGCCGATCCCAGACATAAGCAGAACGGCGACTTAGCGGGGGTAACAAAGTAACGTGAAGCGAATGAACATTTGCTTCGGGTGGACATGAATAGGAGCGGAAATGGCTCGCACAGCGAGAACAGTTCAAAATCACTCGTTTTTAGCGGCTGCGCTGGAAGGCTTGGAACTGCAGCGGCAGCGAATCGACGAGCAAATTAAAGAGGTAAAGTCACTGTTAGGAAAAGGGACGGTTCGCCGCGGACGGCCTCCCGGACCGGCGGCGGCCAAAAAACGCGGACCGGGCCGGCTGAGCGCTGCCGCGCGTAAACGAATCGCCGCGGCTCAGAAGCGGCGCTGGGCCGAGTATCGCAAGTCGGCGGGCTCCGGCAATGCCGAGTAGGTCCAATCGTAGCGTTGGACAATTTCCTCTACTGTCCCCTCTGCGACTAACCTGCCTTTCTCAAAGAATACCGCCCGGCTCGCCAGTGCCGAGGCGAAACGCGTATTATGCGTAACGATTAACTTCGCCTGTGGAAGATTCCTGAGTAAGTTAAGTAAGTTACGTTGTGCGGGCGGATCTAAAAACGTCGTAGGCTCATCCAGGACCAAAATTTTAGGCTCCATCGCCAGCACGCCCGCCAGCGCCACTCTCCGCTTCTCGCCCGCGCTCAGATGATACGGCGCCTTTCCCGTAGCATCGCCCATCCCAGCCTGCTCCAGCGCCAGTTTCGCGCGCGCCAGCGCTTCCGCATGCGTCAAACCTTGATTCAGCGGACCGAAAGCCACATCCTCCAACACGGTCGGCATGAATAGCTGCTCGTCGGCATCTTGGAAAACCATTCCGATTTTTGCCCGTACCTGCGCCAGCGTCTCTTTGCCGAGCTCAATTCCGCAAACCCTGATACTGCCCTGTCCGCGCAAGATGCCGTTCAGCTGCAGCACGAAAGTTGTCTTACCCGATCCGTTGGCGCCGAACAGGGCCACCGTCTCGCCAGGATCGAGCGTGAAGTTGACGGCTTCCAGCGCCTCAGTGCCATCCTCGTACTGAAAACTGAGATCCCGGACTTCGATAACCGGCGTCATGGCATGCGTACCAGGATGAACAACGCGGAGAGGGCCAGCATGAAAGCCCCATCGGTGGCATGGAACCGGAGCGGCTGCATAGGCTTGAATGCGCCTGAGAATCCACGAGCCAGCATCGCCCGATGAATTCCTTCCGCCCGCGAGTAGGAACGGGCAAACAGAACAGCCAACGCGCCGGCAGCCGCGCGAAACCGCATCCGACCGTGCTTGTAGGATCTGCCCTGACGGCATGCGGCAGCCAGCCGAGTGTGCTGCGCCTGTTCTGAAATGACGAAAAGATATCGATACAAAAATTGCGCCACCAATACCAGCAACCGCGGCGTCCCCATTTTCTCCAGGCCGTTCAGCAGAGCCGGGAGCGATGTAGTGCCCACCAGCAGAAGCACCGCGACGGTCGAAAGATAGCTCTTCTCTACCAAGCCGATCGCCCGCAAGCTATCCCCGGCCGCCCAGCTAATCGCTCCGAACGTCAAAGAGAACGGAAGGATGACCATCGCCCGGAGCAACAATCCGGCTACCGGCAGGCCCGCGATCAAAATGCCCGCCAGCAGCAGCGCCGCGTCCAGCCCCAGCGTGAGGGCCGCATCCGGGCGAGTGGTTGCCAGAGTTATCAGGAAGACCCCCAGCGCAACCGCCTTTGCACGCGGGTCGCGGCTATGCAGGGGGCTGGCTTGCTGGCTCCATCGATCGAGCAGGACGTGATGCAATCAAGCGCTCCTTTGACGTCCGATCCACCTGCCTGCCGCCGCGCAGATGCCGTAGATCAGGATTAGCCCGGCTAAGCCGGCCGACGCTCGCCGCAACCACGCCGACTCGAAAGATCCTACCGCATAATCGGCCAGAGGCGCATGTATAACTGTTTTCGTCGCCAGTCCCAAATCGCTCCCGAGGCGCATGATTCCATCCGGCGCCGACGAGGCCAACAGAAATCCCGCAGTCCCGGCGGCAATCGCCCCGATGCCCAATATCGCCAAGGCGCGCCCACCGGGAGCCTCGGGTTTCTGGACGAAACCAGGATTCAGCTTTTCGAGCGCCTGAACCACAGAGATAGTAATCGCGCCCTCGATTAAAGCGCTGACGGCAAAAAGACCAAACGAAATAAGCATGACCGTGCGCGGCATCCGGACACCGGAAATCAGTAACTCACCCAGCGCCAGCGACGCACTGACCAATACCGAGAGGAATGCGCCCGCGAAGATAGCTTCTTTCCTGCGCCGGCCCGCGCCCCACAGTTTAAACGGCAGGTACCCCGTTAGCACTCCAGCCACGGCCATGTTGAACACGTTCGCTCCCAGGGCCAGCACCCCGCCGTCTTGAAAAACAAAAGCTTGCATGGCGATGATGGCCGTCATCACCAGCACCGCGGGAGCTGCGCCCAGCGTGCATGCGAGTAAAGCGCCGCCCACTAAATGCCCGCTGGTCCCGATCCCGACTGGAAAATTGATCATCTGGGCGGCAAATACGAACGCGCCCATCACCCCCAGCAGCGGCACGCGTGTCTCTTCCAAGTTGCTGCTCGCCCGCCTGGCCATAAGCCCCACCACGGGAATGCTTACCGCATCCAGCGCCGCCCACACAGGCGTGGACAGAAAGTTGTCCGGGATATGCATGGGACCGACGACCACGGTAGCACGATTCTGAGATCCGTGTGACGCCTTGCCGCTCGGAAACCCGCTTCGCTACCCTGGCTATACTCATGAGCGAGCTTAGCCGGATTGGCGTAGCCATCGATTCCGACCTTTTGAAAAAGTTTGACAGCCTGATCGCTGCCCGCGGGTACACCAACCGTTCCGAAGCGTTTCGCGATCTGATTCGCGATGAACTGGTCGAAAAAGCCTGGGAGCGCCCCGACAGTAACGTCGTGGGAACCGTAACGTTGCTCTACGATCACCACGTGCGCATGCTGAACGAAAAGCTTACCGATCTCCAGCATTCCTATTTTCACAACGTCCTTTCCACCATGCATGTTCACCTGGACCACGACAACTGTCTGGAGGTGCTGGTGGTCAAGGGCAAGGCCAGCATCGTGAAAAAAATCGCGGACGCCTTGCTCAGCACCAAGGGCGTCAAACATGGGCGCTTGACCATTACCACCACGGGAGCCGAGTTGTGATCGTCGGAACCGGCGTCGACCTGGCGGAGGTGGACCGCATCGGCGCGGCGATCGAGCGCTACGGAAACCGTTTCCTGGATCGGATCTATACCGCCGCCGAGATCGCTTACGTGGAGCGGAAAGCCAACCGCACCGAGCGCTATGCGGCGCGCTTTGCCGCCAAGGAAGCCGGTATGAAAGCGATTGGCACCGGTTGGAGACGGGGTGTCCGCTGGAAAGATTTCGAAGTCGTTAACCTCGCCTCCGGCCGCCCGACGCTGCAGCTCCACGGTGTAGCCGCGAAAGTCGCCGCTACCTTGCAAGTCCGCCACATCGCGCTCTCGCTCACCCACACTGCCCTGCAAGGGATGGCCATCGTGATCTTGGAGGCATAATCGCCACGTTGACATGAGACAACGCTATCCCTCGGCCTACTTCCATTGCGATGGCAAAGAAAACTCTAGCGATTGTCCGGCGGCCTGCGCCCGTGCTTCCGGCATCCATTGAAAAACGAATCCACCTCATACGCGGCCAAAAAATAATGCTCGACGCGGACCTGGCCCAGCTCTACAACGTCCCCACTTCCCGGCTCAACGAACAAGTCAAACGCAACCGCAAACGCTTCCCCTCGGACTTCATGTTCCAACTCAACCGCAACGAAATGAATTCTTTGATATCGCAAAATGCGATATCAAACACCGGCCGCGGCGGCCGCCGCTCATCCGCTTACGCATTCACCGAGCAAGGCGTGGCCATGCTCTCCAGCGTTCTAAAAAGCGACCGCGCCGTCCGCGTCAACATCGCGATCATGCGGGCCTTCGTCAAACTTCGCGAGATCCTGGCGACGCACCGCGAGCTCGCGCAAAAAATCGAAGCGCTGGAGCGAAACTATCAAAATCACGACGAGCAAATCCAAGCTGTCTTCGACGCCATCCGTCAACTGCTGGAGCCGCCCATCCCGGTCAAACGCCGGATGGGATTCCCGGCCAATCACTCGCCTCATTAACTGAGAAAACTCGCCCCCCCGCGCCACTAGACCTGTATCCCAAGAGGGGGCTGCCGGTGCTACGAATTACGGTCTTGTTCGCATTCATCTGCGTATCGGCGGCCGCGCAAAATCCGGATCCCGCGTACCAGCCGCTCGAAAAAGCGTACCAAGCTCTCCGTCAGAAAAATTACGACGACGCCATCCAGGGATTCAAGCAAGCCATATCGATTGCTCCAGACCGTGCCTCCATCCGCAAAGATCTCGCTTACACCTTATTAAAAATCGGTGAAAACGAAACTGCCCGCGACCAGTTCGCCGAGGCCATGCGCATCGATCCCGCCGACAACCACGTAGCGCTCGAATACGCCTTCCTGTGTTACGAAACCAAACAGCAGGCCGTCGCGCGCCGCATCTTCGACCGCATTCGCAAAACCGGAGACGCCACCGCCGAACAAGCTTTTCAAAATATAGACCAGCCTCTGGCCGAAGGCATTGCTCGCTGGACCAAAGCGCTCCAACTGTCGCCTGGCAACTTCAGCGCGCATCAGGAACTCGCAGCCCTGGCCGAGCAGCGCGACGAGCTGAAGCTAGCTGCGGAAAACTATGAGGCCGCTTGGCGTTTGCGCCCTGTGGAACGCTCGCTCATGCTGGATCTCGGGCGCGTGTGGAAGCTGGTGGGCCGCGAGGAAGAAGCCAATTATCTTTTGCTAGCCGCATCGCGGGGCGCACCACCTCGAGTGGCTGAAAAAGCCCGCGAGCTTCTTCCGGAACACTATCCCTACGCCTACGAATTCGAGAAAGCCCTGGAACTGGATCCCAAAAATATCGAGCTCCGCCGTGAATTCGCCTATTTCCTTCTTCAATTGGGCAAGCCGGCAGAAGCCGAGCCGCAGTTTCTCAACTTGCACCAAGCCGCGCCCGACGACCTGCTTACCGCGGCTCAGCTAGGTTTTCTGAGGCTCAACCGTGGAGACCGCGACGGCGCTCAACCACTGCTCGATCAAGTCCTCCAGGGCAACAACCAGGAACTGGCCGATCGCGTCCGCGTCGCGCTCAAAGTGCCGCAAGCCTCGGCGAAACCCAGCGACACCGCTCCTGAGCAGACCTCGGACCAAGCCAAAGCGCTCGCCGAAAAAAGCATGCAGGCCGGCTATCTGAAAGACGCGCTCAAGTACTTGACCGTTGCGCACCAGCAGGACCCAGCCGACTTCGGAGTGATGCTCAAGCTCGGCTGGCTGAACAACATCCTGCACGATGACCGCGAGGCGATCAAGTGGTTCAATCTGGCCAGCCAGAGTCCCGATAAAGCTGTGTCTACAGAAGCCGGCGATGCTTATCGCAACCTCGCGCCTGCCTTCGAGCGCTTCCGCACCACCGCGTGGCTGTTTCCATTCTTCTCCAGCCGCTGGCACGACGCATTCGGCTATGGCCAGATCAAGACCGAGATCAAGCTGGGCAATCTCCCGATTCACCCCTACCTCTCTGTTCGATTCGTCGGAGACGAGCGCGGAGCAACGCCCTCCGCCGCCGGCAATCCGCCTCAGTATCTTTCCGAGAGCTCTCTCATCTTTGGAATCGGTGTTGCCACCACGCCCCGCTACGGAGCCACCGGGTGGTTCGAGGCCGGCACCGCCGTCAACTATCTCGCCAGCCGCACCGATGTGGGCGCTGCCATCTCCGACTACCGGGGCGGCGTGTCCTACGCTAAAGGCTTTGGTCATTTGTTGAGCGGCGCCAAGGGGCTGTTCGCCGAGAACAACGAGGACGCAGTCTTCATCAGCCGATTCCAAAACGATATGCTGTTCTCCACGCAGAACCGCCTCGGGTACACTCTCGCGCCCCTGGAAGGCATGGGAGGATTGCAGGCCCAGTTCTACTGGAACATTAACGGCTCCGCCGACCGCTTGCGCCAATACTGGGCCAACTATGTGGAGACCGGGCCCGGTTTGCGCTTCCGCTTTCACAACCTGCCGAAGTCCTTGATCTTTTCGGTGAACTTCGTGCGCGGCGTTTACACAGTGAACGACTTTAACCCGCGCCGTCCCAACTATTACGATCTACGAGTAGGATTCTGGTATGCCATTACGCGTTAAATTTGCCTTTCTCTTTCTCTGTCTCGCCGCGTCGGCCTCTGCCGCCACGTTTACTTACCAGATCGTCGGTGGCGATCCCGGGCCCTGGCCACAAATCCTATCCTCGGTTGGCCTCACCAGAAGTACCGGAACCGCCAACGTCACCGTAGTTCGCACCATCGCGCCCGACTCTGTCCCGCAGTGGCTCCAACAAATCGAGCAAGGTGGAATCGTCGTCATTGAGGGCGATAGCAAACTGAGCCAGGCCCTCGGTATCGCAGCCGCCGCGAAACACGTCGTCGTCCGAAGCATTGTCGACCAACGCGCGCCCAAACTGCCCATCGTTTGGGAGACCGCGCTCGAGATCCCCGTATTTGCTCTTCCCCAAGACGCCCAACTGCTCGCGTTCGAACGTTGGGAGCACGCGCCGGCGATGGCTGCAATTCACCGCGGCTCCGGAGCGGTATTGTGGATTGCTGCGCCGCCCGGCACCGAAGGCTACGAACGCTTCCCGTACCTCCTGCAAGCGCTCCAAGACCTGGGCGTGAACCCACCCTTCCAAAGTGAACGGCTGTGGGCCTTCTTCGACGGCTCGTACCGCTCCCGAGTCGATCTGGATTATTTCGCCGACCGCTGGCGCAAAGCGGGCATCGGCGCATTGCACGTCGCCGGCTGGCACTACTTCGAGCAGAATCCGGAAAGCGATGAATACCTGCGGCGATTAATCGAGGCCTGCCATCGCAAAGCGATTCTGGTGTACGTATGGCTCGAGCTCCCCCACGTCAGCGAAAAGTTCTGGGCCGATCATCCGGAGTGGCGCGAAAAAACCGGATTGCTGCAAGACGCGCAATTGGATTGGCGCAAGCTCATGAACCTGACCAATCGCGATTGCTTCGCCGCGGTATCCAAAGGCGTGAACGGACTGGTAGGCCGATTCGATTGGGATGGCGTCAACTTGGCCGAGCTGTACTTCGAGTCGCTCGAGGGCGCTTCCAATCCAGCCCGGTTTACCCCCATGAATACCGACGTGCGTGACGACGTCCGCCGGTTGCGAGGCTTCGATCCGTTGGAATTGTTTCAGTCCGCCGCTCCGAGTCCGGATCGCCTGCGCCAGTTTCTGGACTACCGCGCCGACCTCACCCTGCGCCAGCAGCAGGAATGGATCGCTCAAATCGAGTCCATCCGCGCTTCGAAACCAAATCTGGATTTCGTGCTTACCCACGTCGACGATCGTTTCGACACCCGCATGCGCGACCTGATCGGCGCCGACGCCGCTCGTGTTCTCCCTCTGCTCGACCAGCACGACTTCACATTCCTGATCGAGGATCCCGCCACCATTTGGAACCTCGGTCCCAAGCGCTACCCGCAAATCGCATCCCGCTACCAGCCGCTCACCAAGCATAACGATAAGCTGGCCATCGATATCAATATCGTGGAGCGCTACCAGGATGTCTATCCCACGAAACAACAAACCGGTACGGAATTGTTTCAGCTGGTTCACCTGGCAGCGGGCGCTTTTCCTCAAGTCGCACTATATTTTGAGAACTCGATCCTCCAGCCCGATCTGCCCTTGTTGGCCTCCGCGGCCACGGCCGTAGACAAAGTAGTACAGGATGGTTCGAAGCTGACGGTGGAATCGCGCTACGACGTGGGGCTGTTGTGGAAAGGTCCCGCGATGTTGAATGGCCGCCCCTGGCCCGTGCGCAGCGAAACCACGCTCTGGCTTCCCGCCGGCCGCAACGTGATCGAAGCGGCCCAAAAGGAGCCGGCCCTGCGCATCCTGGATTTCAACGGCAATCTGCGTTCCGCCAATGCTTCCGCCGGCGGTCTGAAATTCTCGTACCAGAACAATGCTCGCGCGCTCGCGCTACTCAACTCCCGGCCTGCCAGTGTGGAAATCGACGGCGCCGCTGCGAAGCCGGAAATACTCGATTCGGGATCGAATTTCATTCTGCTGTTGCCCCGCGGCCAGCACGTAGTTCAAGTGGAGACTGCGGTCGCGCCCGCTATTGCCGCGGCTTTTCGATCAAAGGAATAAGGTCGGGCTCGCGTTTCACCACTCCGCTTACCGCTTCATCCAAATCCACGCCATACTCTTTTAATATTTCTCCGGTAGCTTGCTGCAGATTCGTGCGGGCTCGAATATATTGGTTCAGCGCATCTGCTTCGGCTAGCTGCCGGGTCTCATCGTCGCGTTGCGCAATCATCACGTCCAACAATGCCAGCGCTCCCAGCTCAAACCGGCGGCGTTGCCCGTTCAGCGTCTGGTCCGCCAATTGCCTGGCAACCACACTGGTGTCGTACGCGCTGCGCGTGTGCGATAAAGCCACATAGTTATTCACCACGTTGAGTTTGATGCTGTTCTGCAACTGTTTATCCTGGATCTGCGACTGCCGGTAGTTCAATTGGTCGGTGGCGAAATCGGCCTGAGCCGCCCGATTGCGCAGCGTCATGCTGAGCTGCAGGCCGGCCGAGTAGTTGGGAAAATTGCGCGAGAACAACTGGCCCAGCACAGTCCCGTATCCGCCCAGAAAGTAGGAGTTCACGGTCGCCGGAGTTCGCGTGACATAGGTGGTGGTGCCGTTGATTGTCACCGGCAGCGGGATCGGATTGACATCGCCGGCCTGCGCGTTATTCGCCAGACTGACGAAGGCCTGCAGCGTCGGCAATAGCGCGTTCTTGGTCCCCAGCATATTGATCCGCGAGTTCTCCAAACCCACTCGGCTTTGTTCAATCTCCGGACGATTGTTCAACGCGTCTTTGATCAGGTCCTGGATTACCGCCACCGGTTCTTGCGCGGGCACGTCAATGTGATTCGTAGGTATGATCCGCGCCGTAGCGATCGCGTAGCTATCCAGTCCGCTGCGCGTAAGCACGCTCTTCAGCAACATTTCCTGTTGAACCACTTGCGATTCCTGCACGGTCACGTCCTGCTCGGCCGACTTCATCTCGGCTTCCGTCTGCACCACGTCGATCGGCGCCAACGCCCCCAGTTCCGCCCGATGCTTGTTTTCCTCGTACAATGTGCGGTTCACTTCGAACGCCTGTTGCTTGATGTGCAGGCTCTCGTTGAAGGCCACCAGATCCCAGTAAAGGTTCGCAACATTAGCCACGGTGGAAATCACCTGCTGTTGAAATGCGAGGTCCGACTGTCGCCTTTGATTCTTGGCGACACGAATCGCGCGGTTATTCACGGCAATACCGAAGCCTTGCAGCAGGTTCTGCGTGATCTGCAATTGCAGCGCCGCCGAGGTGGAAGGATTAAAATCGTTATTCGGCGAATTCTGATTCAGCCCCACCGTGTTGGTCATCCCGAATTGAACGGTTGTTCCGGTCAGGAATCCTTGCTGAACGCTAAAGATAGCATTTTGGTATTGCGATATGAGCGAGTTGGTGACCGTGACGAAACTGGACGGCTGCGGCGAAGTGGTGTGAGCGAATTGCCAGAAGCCGGTCAGCACCGGATCCAGATTGGGAATAGCCGATCCGGCAAGTTGAACGTTCAGTCCGCTCAGCACGCCGCTCTGCGAACTGCTGCTGGAGGTAGTGGAACCCAGCTGGCTCGCTCCCGCCAATACTCCGAGTTGCGCCGAAGTGGGCCCCTGATTTACAGTCGAGCTTACGTTGCGAAGCAGTTGTCCTGCCTTGGCTCGTAAAACGTTCGTATCCGAAAGACGCGTATTAAAGCGCGCGTATTCCAGATCGAGATTATTCTCGAGCGCCAATGCAATAGCATCGTGCAAGGATAAATAGATTTGCCCGGCCCGCATCAATTTTTCTAAGCGCGGAGAATCCTCGAAGCTCACTGCCGGCGATGAATGCGGTCGGTAGTTCTTCGTCAGACCGGCAAAACGTCCGTCGGACGATTCGGAGATCTCCGGGGTCTGCGCGAAAATGGGCAAAGTCAAAAGGGCGATTAAAATGGAACGTCGGAGCATAAATCAATTTAACCTCAGAAGCGCAAAGGGCGCGGTGCGAAGCTTCCCGTGGACCGAAAACGCCCTCCCGGTTGACACTACCGAAACAGAGCGTAGCCCACAGGAAGCGGTCTCCAGTTTTTTCCGGATGCCTCTGAACAGTCACGTCCTCGCGCAAGTCAGTCCCGCGGCGCCCCACTCCTCTTGCGCCCTTCCTTAAAGCATCTACGGTTATCGCCGGCTCTCCGTTCCATCGGAAATCGGGGCTCTGAGCCGGACTGAATGTTACAATCGATCACGTAATGAACAAACTGCTTTTATGTTTCACCGCCGTGTTGCTGCTGGCGAGCACGGCCAGCGCCGGTGAAAAGAAACTGATGCATTGCTTTGCTTTCACGCCGGTCAAGGGAGCCAGCCAAGCGGATTGGGACGCATTCTACAAAGCCACCGACGAGCTTCCGAAAAAAATCAAAGGCGTCAGCCGCGTCTGGTACGGTAAGCTGGCCACTCCGCTCGAGTCCGATGGAGCCATCCGCGAATATGGTGTTTGCATGGAAATGGACAGCCGGGCCGCGCGCGAGAGCTACGGAACCGATCCCGCGCACGAACAGTGGAACAAAGCTTACTCCAAGGTTCGGGTTGAAGGCAGCACCACGTTCGACATCTTGGGCCAGTAGTATTCATGAAAACGGCCCGGCCGTATGTCGCTCAAGGAATACAGCCGTAAAAGATCGTTCGATAAGACGCCCGAGCCCAGCCCGGAGTCGAAAGCCCAACCTCCGGCACCTGGTAATTTCTTCTGTGTCCAACGCCACGATGCCACTCGCCTGCATTACGATCTCCGGCTGGAAGTGGATGGGACTCTAAAGTCCTGGGCCGTCCCCAAAGGCCCCAGCCTTGAACCGCTGGCCAAACATCTCGCCATGCACGTGGAGGATCACCCGCTCAGCTACGGAAATTTCGAAGGCAATATTCCCAAAGGCGAATACGGTGGAGGCAGTGTCATGCTGTGGGACCGCGGCGTGTACGAACTGCTCGGCGACGCACCCGCCGGGGCGCAAATCGAGCGCGGCGATTTCAAATTTCGCTTGCACGGTGAAAAGCTCAAGGGCGAATTTGCGCTGGTCCACATGCGCAACCGCGGCAAGGGCAACGAGTGGCTGCTGATCAAGAAGCGGGATGCGGAGGCCAAACCGGGCTGGAACGTAGAAGATTACGCCCGCAGCGTTCTCACAGGCCGCTCGCAGCAGGAAATCGCCGAGGGCCTTTCGCCTTCCTCCAACTCGCATCCGCAAGTTAAGAATCTGGCTTCCATTCCCGGAGCGATCGAATCTCCCATGCCGCGCGCTGTCGCTCCTATGCTGGCCAGCCTTGCCGAGCGGCCGCCCTCCGGCAACGCCTGGCTCTACGAAGTGAAATGGGATGGAGTGCGCGCGATTTGTTTTGTCGAAGACAACCAGCTGCGCCTTTTCTCGCGAACGCAGAAGCGCTGCGACCAGCAGTATCCCGAACTCGCCGTTCTGCCGCGTTTGCTGAAGGCCTCCACCGCGATCCTGGATGGTGAGATTGCGGTGCTCGACGAAAGCGGACGGTCCAGCTTCAGCCTCATCCAGCCGCGCATCTCCGTCGCCGACCCGAACAGCATCGCGCATCTGGCCCGCTCCACGCCGGTTACTCTGTTTTTGTTCGACCTGTTGTACGTCGACGGCTACGACTTGCGCGGAGTGCCGCTCGAAAAACGCCGGGGACTGCTGGCCGACATCGTCACTCCGACGGATCGAGTCCGACTCTCGGATTCTTTCGTCGCTAACGGCGACGCTATGCTCGAAGCGGCTCGCGCGCATGGTCTCGAAGGTATCCTCGCCAAGCGCCGCGACAGCAAGTACGAGGGCCGGCGAACGCGCGACTGGCTCAAAATCAAAGTAGTCTCGACCGAGGATTTTGTCATTGGCGGCTTCACCCATGGCGAGCGCGACTATTTCAGTTCACTGGTGCTCGGCTGTTATGAAAACGGAAGACTGGTTCACGTAGGTCAAGTCGGGACCGGTTTCAACGAGAAGTCGCTACAAGACATTTATGCGGCGATCGAGCCGCTGATCGTCAAGAAGAGTCCCTTCCCGGGCGGCGTGAAAGCGCTGCGGAATGTCACTTGGGTGAAGCCGGAGATCGTCGCCGAAATCAAATTTCTGGAGATTACGCCGGACGGTTTGCTCCGCGCGCCTGTCTTTCTGAAGCTACGCACGGATAAGGATCCAAAGGACTGTATAAGAGAAGACG
>Ga0207040_1038_pt1 | contig 40021 bp, 33 predicted proteins | sample Alteio_BWMinCont_72_FD_153279 | JGI IMG/M metagenome (GOLD analysis project Ga0207040, IMG submission 153279) | Enriched cells from forest soil in Barre Woods Harvard Forest LTER site, Petersham, Massachusetts, United States -... | ecosystem: Environmental > Terrestrial > Soil > Temperate forest >... | reverse complement strand
TCGAAATCATGACCAACCCGTCGGCGAAATACGATGCGGCTGGCAACTCGGGCATTATTAATATCAAAACCAAAAAGAACCGGGCGAAGGGATTTAACGGAAGTGTGAACCTCACGCATACCCAAGGCGTTTATCCGAAACCTGGGGGAAGCATCAACCTGAACTACCGCACCGGCAAGGTGAACCTATTCGCCAATGCCAACTATACTTATTGGGAAGGGTTCCAGGACCTGCACATCATGAGAAGCTACTACGACACTACCGGCAAGTTTTTGAATTCTATATTCAGCCAGAATTCCTTTATCCGTTTTCAGAACCCCGAACTGAACGTGAAGGCGGGAATCGATTACTTTCTTTCCTCCAAAACCACCCTGGGCATTGTGCTGAGCGGATTCCAGAATGCAGAAAACGACCAGGGCTCCAGCACGATTTATTTAAAGAACCCCGATTATGTAACCGATTCCATCGTGTACTCGCCCAGCACCAACAACAGCACCTGGAAGAGCGGCACGGTCAATTTCAATTTCCGGCATCAGTTCGATTCGCTGGGCACGGAGCTGACCGCGGACCTCGACCTGATGACTTATGCAGCCGGAAGCAGCCAGTATTTTGACAATATTACCTATACCCCGGCCTGGGTTGAACTGGGAGTGACGCAATTGACCGGAAACCTGCCCAGCCGCATCCATATTTATTCCTTTAAGTCCGACTACAGCGAGACCCTTGCTAGCAAAATCAAGCTGGAAACCGGTATAAAATCCAGCTATGTAACCACGGACAATATCGCCGAATACGACAATATCGTCGGCGGAGTTCCGGTGGTAGACACCACGAAAACCAACCATTTCGTATACCGGGAAAATATCAACGCAGCCTACATCAACCTGAATAAACAGTATGGCAAATGGAACGTCCAGGCGGGCCTCAGGCTGGAAAACACCAATTATTCAGGGCACCAGTTTGGAAATTCCTATACAGTCATCAGCAATGATTCTGCCTTCCAGCGGAGTTACCTGAGTCTGTTTCCGACCCTATTCCTCAGTTACCAGGCGAGCTCGAAGAATCAATTCACGTTAAATTACGGGAGACGAATCGACCGGCCGGCCTATCAGGATCTCAATCCCTTCCTGTTTTTCCTGGATGAGTATACTTACCAGGCCGGCAATCCCTACCTTCAGCCTCAATTCACGCACAACCTGGAATTGGCGCATACCTACAATAATTGCCTTACGACGACCCTGAATTACAGTTACACTGTCAATTATTTCTCTGAAACGTTCCAACAATCTGGTCACGCGACCATTGTCCGCAATGGAAATATCGGATCCCGCCAGAACGCGGGCATTTCGGTGAGCGCCCAGATCAAGCCCTGGACCTGGTGGACAGTGGCTCTATATGGCGATTTTAGCTATACCCAATTCCAGGGCGTACTGTACGGTCAGGCCATCAATATCGGCGCCCCGAATTTCCTGGCCAACGTAAACAACAACTTCCAATTTGCCAAAGGGTGGGGTGGGGAGATTTCCGGGTTTTACCGCAGCAGCGGAGTGGATGGTCAGGTGCTGGTGAATCCGATGGGCCAGGCTTCTGCCGCTGTTTCCAAACAAGTGCTCAAGGAAAAGGGAAGCCTGAAGCTGGGCTTGAGGGATATTTTTTATACTAATATCGTGACCGGGCAGATCAATTTTCAGCAAACGCAGGCGAGCTTCCGCAATGAAAGAGATAGCCGCCAATTGAGCCTATCTTTTACTTACCGGTTCGGAAAGCCGATCAAGGGGGCCCAACCGCATCGGCAGACGGGCGGGGCTTCCGATGAACAGAACCGCATCAAATCGGGTGGAAACAATTAACCGGATCCGGCAGCAGCCGGCCACAAAAATCAACGTATGCAAAAGATCATCGCAACCTTCCTGATTCTTACCTTCGGCATTCTGGCTGCCTCGGGTCAATGTGGAAAGAAAGTGACCTGGACCGGATCCAAGGCGCTGGTGCTGGACAGCGGCGGCACCGTACTTGATTCCTTGAACGACCACATTGTGGCTGAAACGGGACCGGATTCCGTCAAGTTCATGCACGGTGGCCGGGAAGACGATGCCCTCCATGGCCATGTTCAGGTTCTATCCTGCCACTGGGACCCTAACTATTCCCGGGGAGTCACGGAATTAAAGGGTGAGTTGACGGAAGGAGACGGCGGGACCCATCATGCCGAGATCCGAATCGAGGGAAAAGATGGCAAACTGACTATCTTGTTGAAGCTGGTGGATGAGGACCGGACCCGCTGGTTTAAGATTCTCGTGGATGGGTACCAGGAGCGGAGTTGATCGGACCCTGCGGGCATTCATGATCCGGGCAAAGTTTGAAAGAGACCGGTAGTTATCTACATTTGCCCTGTTAATGCGCAGCCATGCCCTCTTTTGATATCGTCAGCAAACTGGACTTACAAAGCCTCGACAACGCGGTGAACGTAACGAAGAAGGAAATTACCAACCGCTTCGATTTCAAGGGATCCCCGGTGCAGATAGAATTGGACAAAAAGATCCCCCAGATCCTGGTGGAAGCAGAGAGTGAAATGAAAATCCGGCAAATCACGGACGTCCTGGTTAGCCGCTCGATGAAGCAGGGAGTCGACCCCCTGGCCTTTGACATGAGCAAAGAACCGAATCAAAGCGGGAAGCAGGTGCGTAAAGAAATACCGGTTCGCAGTGGCCTCGTTCAAGAGGACGCCAAAAAGATCACGAAGCTGATCAAGGAATCGGGGCTTAAAGTGCAGGCGCAGATTATGGACGATTTGATCCGGGTAACCGGCAAAAAAATCGACGACTTGCAATCCGTCATTCAGCTTTGCAAAGGGGCGAGCCTGGGACTGGCCTTGCAGTATACCAATATGCGCAACTAATTGCCTTGCCGCAGTAACGTAACCTGGCTGTCGTTCTGGTTTTTCACCCCAAACCGGCGCAAATCCTGCCCCGTCCGGATCTTGTTCTTCCCCCTTTCTTTCAGTCTGCGCGATTGCGGCCTTCGGGCGGCAAACCCGCCACCGATACGGGTTGCCAGCCGCCGGAAGGAAATCCTCCTGCTTCAGCGGGTAAAAAACGGTCTGGGAATGGCGATGGGAAACGAGGCGGAAATTAAGGCGTAGATTGGCGAATGCCGGTCGGCCAAATCGGTTGAGCGGTTCTTAAAGGATCCCGCCCCCAGCACAAAAAAATCACTCCCGCAACGTATGAGGCATCCAATCTTGTTTTTAGCCTTCCTGTTGTCCGTTCTGGGCGGATTCAGCCAGCACGATAACGAAGCCCAGGCCGGTCACGAGAATCCCTGTTTCCGGGGGCTCAAGGGGCTGGCCGGCCATTGGAAGGGCAAATATCAGTGGTCGAACAATCCATTGGCAAAAGGCATCATGAATGCCGAATACTCCTTGACGGGAAATGGAACAGCGGTCGTGGAAGATTTGTCCGAGGACGGCAGGAAAATGATGACCAGCGTCTACCACATGGATGGATCGGGCGTACGAATGACCCATTTTTGCGCGGCCGGCAACCAGCCCAGGCTTCTGGCGGACTCCGCTAATTCCAACACCCGGTCGATCGAATTCCGGATGCTGGACATAACCAATTTATCCAGCCCGGACGCAGGGCATGTTTACGGCCTAAAAGTGGATTTCATCAGCGGCAACCGGCTAAACCTGACGTACAAATTCATCTCCAAAGGAGTCAAAAGCGAAGAGCTCATCGAGCTGACCCGGCAGGATTCCCTGACATCCAACTGATTTTCCGTTCCCGGCGTTTCTATCCTGAAATTGCGGTTCCTGCGCGCGAACATTCCGCTGAAATTGCCGATCTAAGCCCGGTCAGCTTCAATAGTCATCTTGCCGAAGCAAGAAAGCGGCAACAAAGCACCCTTTTCCAATCTACCTTTACTTCCTCAACCGCTTTATATGGAATTCAGCGTCAGCAAATCAATCGAAATTATCTCCCGGACTCCGCAGGTCCTCCAGTCACTTCTTGGCGGACTTAGTGAAGATTGGACCGCCCAAAATGAAGGAGAAAACACCTGGAGTCCTTTTGACGTTGTAGGACATCTAATCCACGCGGAAAAAACGGATTGGATTCCCCGCATGGAGATCATCCTTTCGGAGAGTCGGGACAAATCGTTTCCTCCCTTCGACCGCTTTGCGCAATTACGGAATAACACAGGGAAGACGATGCGACAGCTCTTACAGGAATTTGCAGATATCCGCAAAAGAAACGTGGGAATTTTAGAATCGAGGCAACTTACTTCCGAAGAATTGTCCATGACGGGTTTCCATCCCGAATTCGGTGAAGTTACTCTGGTCCAGTTGCTCGCAACCTGGACGGTGCATGACCTGAACCATATCGTGCAAATATGCCGCACCATGGCCAAGCAATATCGTCAGGAAGTGGGCCCATGGACACAATACTTGTTAGTAATTCAACGATGAAATGTTCTCTTAGATAAAGAGTACCTCGTGGAAGGAGAGAAGTCAAAGACAGAATGATTAATTATTTAGGTATTAACAAGTCTATACCATTGTGGGTATATTAAGTGAAATTAATGATATGAACCCTCAATACAAAAAGTCTATAATCCCATTTTTAGCATTTGCTCTGCTGACATTGGTTTCATTTTCACAATTGGCACATAAAAAGGGAGAATACCTAAACTTTATTAAGGGTTTTTATAAAGAAATATATTCAAAAAACGTTGTAACGGTTAAGAATTGCTCTTCTTATTTAGACGGTAATTTGGTTGGAGAATATGAAGAAAACGTTTTTGAAGCGAATTGCAAAAAAAAGGGCATAAACGACGACGAATGCGGTAAAATGTTTGATAAGCACATTTATCATAATTTCAAACCGGCTTCAGTCTTCTTTTTAGAAATTAAAAAATTAAAATCGAAAATCACTCAAAATCTTAGTTCAATTGCAATGGATAAGCTTCTCAGAGACTCGAGCGAATTCATAGATTTAGGTGAAGCGGAATTCGTTTTAGTAAAGATTAACTTTCCTGAAAAACGTTTCGTTTATTTTTGTTTAAATAGATACCCAGATGAAAAAATATCTCTCATAGATTTATTTCTTTCGAACGGGCAGTCATATCTGAATAATATAATACACGGTACTCCAAATTATCTATCACTTCCAGGAAAAATTAATGACCCTGACGGATATGTTAATGTGAGAAGCCAAGCGGACGCAAATTCACCGATAATTGCGAAAATTAAGGTGGGTGATATTTTTAACTATGTGCCAAATAGTTATAGTAATTGGTGGAAAGTCGAAAAAGATAGCGATCCGAATTTCTCCGGTTATGTTTATTTTAATAGACTCAAATTGGCTAATCAAGTGGAGTAGTATTCCCTCATTGGGAGAGGAGGTTATTCCGGGTCGCAGATCCGTTTAGCAGCCCGAGGAGCACCTCACCAATGCCTTGAGGTTTTCCAATCGTGCATCGACCTTGGAGGAAGAGCTGATGAAAATCGTTTGATTAATGCATTTGAATTGAATGCGCAAAAATTCGATCTGCGCTTTTTTTCGTCAAATTAGGACAACGAACATGCTATTTCGGTAAGTGCCCCGCAGTGAGGCAAAGCTTACCCTAGGTCTTCAAGGTCTTTCAGGACAGCTCTATCAGGTATCCCTAATTGTCACCCAGGGGCAAACCCCCTAATTAAGGAATCCTTCAATCAACAACAAATGTAGCTTCAGGTTCCTCGTCAGATTTGGGTACTTATTGAACAAATCGTGGGAATCGGTGGTTCTTTCAATCAGAGGAAAATTTGCATGAAATGGCCCTATTTTGTAGCTTTGCGCCGCAATTGCCCGATTTGGGCAATAATAATAAGGATATGAAAAAAGGCATTCATCCGGAGAACTACCGGTTCGTCGTATTCAAGGACATGAGCAATGGATATTCTTTTCTGAGCCGCTCTTCGGCCCCCTCCCGCGAAATGGTGAAATGGGAGGATGGCAACGAATACCCGCTGATCAAGCTGGAAATTTCCAATACTTCGCATCCATTTTTTACCGGTAAAAATATGCTGGTAGATACCGCGGGTCGCATCGATAAGTTTAAGAGACGTTACGAGAAGAAGACCAAATAACCACCGAATTTCTGCCACTCGCGCGGCCTGAGCCGCCTGTTCTCATGGCTATTAAGACCCTTTCCGGAATTCCGGGAAGGGTCTTTGCTTTGATGCCGGCCAAATTGTGGGAATACAGTAGATTTAGCCCATGGATTTCCTGATTTGGGAGGACCAGGATATGCGGGATCGATTGTTTCCTTTTACGCTCACCCGGCCGGTGTGGGACTTGCGCGTGGGGATCCTGACCATCCGGGAAAAATGGGAAAAAATATTAGGTCGCAAGGCCCAGATTGGCGATGCGGATTCGATGGATCCCCGGGTACCAGCCATCCCAGGCAATGTGCTTCCTGATCCCAGCTTGCCGAGCGTCGCGCTTGGAGACCCGAATATTCTGACCGAATGGCTTCGTTCCAGCACTGTCAGAAGGATCCGGCACCCCTGGGATATTACCCGGGAGAATGCCCTGGAGATTATCTTGGATTTTGATCTAATTCGTGGGCAACGGGCCAGCGCTCCGCTTTCCTCCTCCAACCGATTGGTTTGCCCTGAGCGCATTTTTGTGGAACCCGGAACCCGAGTGGAACACGCGATCCTCAACGGGGCCACGGGTCCTATTTACCTAGGGACGGGTGCCGAAATCATGGAAGGCGCGATCATCCGGGGACCCTTTGCTCTCGGAGAGGGCGCCGTCGTCAAAATGGGCGCCGTCATCTATGGGGCGAGCACGGTGGGGCCGGGTTGCATCGCCGGCGGCGAGATAAAAAATTCCGTTTTGAGCGGTTTTACCAATAAGTCCCACCAGGGCTACCTGGGAGATTCCGTCATTGGCTATTGGTGCAACCTGGGGGCGGGCAGCAGCTGTTCCAATGTCAAGAACAATGCGGGAGAAATCCGGTGCTGGAACGAACCGCGAAAGGAATTCCTGGCAGCAGGGGGAAAATGTGGACTGATGATGGGGGATTATTCACGGGCAGCTATTCAAAGCGCCTTCAACAGCGGTTGCGTGACCGGCGTATCCTGCAACATTTTCGGTGCCGGCCTCAGTCCGGCTTACATACCCAGTTTCAGCTGGGGCATGGAGGGCAAGGAACGCTACCGCCTCGATCGAGCCCTGCAGGACATCCGACGCTGGAAAAAAATGAAAGACCGGGACCTGGATGAAGAAGAAGTCCGTACGCTCACGCGCATTTTTGAACAAAATATCTGACGAACATGAGAAGTCAAATAGCCGCGGCTAACTGGAAAATGAACCTGACCTACGGCCAGGGTGAACAGCTTATCCGGGACGTGCTCGCTGCCGGGATCCGGCCGGCCAGCCATCAGCAGGTGCTCTTCGCGTTGCCATTTCCCTATTTGATGCCGATGGCTCCCCTGCTGAAAGGAAAAGAAGGGTACCTGACAGCCGCCCAAAATTGTCATCACCGGAAATCGGGCGCGTACACGGGCGAAGTGTCGGCGGAAATGTTGGAATCGATCGGTATTCCGTATTGCCTGGTCGGTCATAGCGAACGAAGAGAGTATTTCAGGGAAAGCCATCAGGAACTGGCGGAAAAAGTGAACCGCTGCCTGGACTCAGGCATCCGCCCCCTGTTTTGCTGCGGGGAGCCACTGCCCGTACGGGAAGAAGGGGGTCAAAACACCTACGTGGAGCGCCAGCTCAAGGAATCGATCTTTCATTTATCCTCCGAAGCGTTTAGCCGCCTGGTCATTGCATACGAACCGATCTGGGCCATCGGCACGGGGAAAACGGCCAGCACGGAACAGGCACAGGAAATGCATGCCTACCTGCGTCGCGTGATCGCCGGCCAATATGGTCCTGCCTTGTCGGAACGGATATCCCTCCTCTACGGGGGAAGTGTTAAGGCGGGGAATGCGCGGGAGCTTTTTGCTTCCCCGGATGTGGACGGCGGCCTGGTGGGAGGCGCATCGTTGGTAGCCGCCGATTTCATTCGGATCATTCAATCCCTCGATTAAGGCCTTCCATCCGTCGGATTATCCGGTTCCAGCTGCCGGCTGATCCGCACTGCGGACTAATTCAGGCAAAGGAGTAAGGTCTATTTCATTGATGCGGTTAAGGAACAGCAGGGTCCGGCGCTTGTCCGGGCTGGGCTGGTACATCACTTTGAACCGGGCCCCGAACACGATCTCCTCCACGACATAAGACTTGATGGCCGTCACCGTATTGGAATAGGTATCGTCAAAGGCTTTCACAAAGGCAATGATTTCGGCCTGGCCGTTGCGATAGTCCTCCCGGTCCAGATTATACAAGGGGCTCTTTTCATCGATGGGGTGGACGATGGTCCAGCTCGCCGTAAGCGTATTGACGCGGGAAAGTTCCAGCACGAGGTTGTAAAATTTGTTGGTCAGCTGACCATTCTCTTCCACTTTCATTGCGAGGGTAACCCGGGTTTCCGCTTCCAGCAGGTTGATATTTTTGAAAGGGGCCATGCGGAACATCAAAGCGGTTATGGAACGATAGGGCGCCAGGATGGCAATTTCGCTGAATCGCAGATAGGCCTTGGGTCGGGAAAATCGACCATAGAACAAGCCGGTGGCGATTGCGAAACTCAAGAGTCCAATGAAGGCTTCCACAGCCGCTATGCTGCTGGCCAGAATTCCGGTCGGGCTGATGCGCCCATATCCGACCGTCGTAAACGTCTGGGCACTGAAGAAAAATGCTTCCGCAAAACTCATCCAGGGGTTTCCGCTCGATGCACCAGACAGGTTGTTCACCCCGATCAGGAAGTATACTGTGCCAAAAAAGAGATTTACCATTACGTAAACGCTTAGAAGGCAAAGTAAAAATTTCCAGCGGGGCATGGCCAGAAAACTGTGGTAGAGGCTATACCGTTCCAGCAGGCCGATCCCGCGCTTGGAGACATTGGGCTTGCCATCGCTGTTTATGAAGCGCCCACCGCTCAGTGAGCTATTGGTGCCAAACCCGGAATTATCTTCCGATTTAGCTCGGGAATTGATGGAAAAACCACCTCGGCGTCGCATGGCCATAGCTGATTCAGGCAGTGGTTAACAAATGGTATATTTGGACCGGTCGCAGGGCCGAGACAAAAATAGCACAAAATACCACGATGGGTTGGAAACGGACCAGTCCGGCCCGGACCGCCTGCTGAATGAGCTTTCGTCAACTCATCATACGACATATCTTCTGGAGGGGCCTTTATTTTCTTTCGGTCTTCGGCGTCAACGTGTTGCTCTCCCGCGAATTTCGCGCAGACGGAAGCGGGTGGATTTATTATGTCGTCAACAACCTCTCCTTTTTACTGCTCCTGGTCAGCCTTTGCCTGGAAGCCGGAACGGCCTATTATGTGTCCGACGGGGAAATGCCGGCCGCTTCGGCCGCCGGATTTTGTCTAATCTGGTCGTTGGTCGGCGCGGGCTTGGGCGCCGCATTCATTGGCTGGATGATCCCGGCCGCCCCCAGGGCCTTTGGCAGTCGGCTCGAACTGAATCTGGCCTGCATCATTTATGTCTTTGGCGTGCTGCTCAGCACCTATTTCGCAGCCTTGTTTTTTGCCCGCAAGCATTTTGTCACGCCGAATGCTATCTTGCTTGGCGTAAACCTCGTGCTCATCGCCTGGCTAGCGCTCGAAAGAAATTCCCCGATGCTGAGAGCGCATATTGTTCTTTTTTATTTCTCTTTTTTCCTCCTGCAGGGAATAATCTTACTCTCGGTCTTCCTTCTCCAGGCCGGTTCTGTGAAATTTCCCTCCACGAGCCTGATCGGAAAATTGTTTCGCTATTCGCTGCTGGCGTTGGTGGGTAATGCCATATTTTTCCTGGTATGCCGGGTGGATTATTGGTTTGTCCGGGGGTTCTGCAGCCTTTCGGACCTGGGCAACTACATCCAGGCTTCAAAACTTGCGCAGGCCTTTCTGCTCGTACCCTCGATCACGGCCAGCACCTTGTTCCCCCTGGTGGCCGGCGGACAGCGGGAAGAAGTCAATCAGGGTTTGCAGGTGTTGACTCGCGGCATGCTTGGCCTGATCGGTTTGTTCTTAATCCTGCTGGGTCTGGCAGGATGGTGGGCCTTTCCGGCTATTTTTGGGAAAACTTTTTCCGAAATGCCCCTGCTGTTTATCTTGTTCATCCCCGGCATTCTGGCGCTCACGGCGCATTATCCCCTCACCGCGTATTACTCCGGCAAAAAGCGCTTGGAAGTCAATATCCGCGGATCCTTGCTGGGTCTTGGAGTGATTGTAACCGGCGACTGGTTCGGGATTCCCCGTTTCGGCGTCTGGGCAGCGCCCGTAGTGAGCAGCCTGGGCTATGCCTGTTACTGCGGATACGTGTTGACGGTATTTACCCGGGAATATCGCGTCCGGGCACTGGATTTTTTCCTGCCCCGGCTTTTGGATCTGGCCTGGCTCAAGAAAAAGTTAAGCGCATGAAGCGGATCCTCTGGCTAGCCAGTTGGTATCCCACCCGGTTGGATCCGCTCACCGGGGACTTTATCGAGCGGCATGCGCAGGCGGCCTCTCAATTGGATGACGTTTGGGTGTTCCACGTGGTAAAAGACAATTCCGGACATCAGAAAACCAATTGTTTCGTGGAAACGAAGACTTATCATGCGCATTGCCGGGCCAGCATCTGTTACTACAGAACCGGGAATTCCCCTTTCAGTTTTTGGGAAAAATTACGCTCCAACTGGCTTTATCTCCGGCATTATCGGCGAATGATCCGCTCCTACATCCGCGAACAGGGCAAACCGGACCTGATCCACGTGCACATCGCGCTCAAGGCAGGTATCCCTGCGCTGTTGGCCAAATGGTTTTATGGAATCCCTTACGTAGTATCCGAACAGTGGACGGGCCTCTGCCCGGAAGCTAAACCAAACCTGGATCAGCAGCCCTTCCTGTTTCGCCAGGCTTGGAAGTGGGTCATGCGAGGGGCTTCCGGTTGGACGGCCGTGAGCGATTATCTTGGCCGGGCAATCCAAGGACGATTTGCGCTCAGCCCTTGCCGGGTCATTCCCAATGTGGTGGACACGCGACTGTTTTATCCCGGACCAGCCGCTCCTGGACCCTTTCGATTCATCCATATCTCCCTGCTCAATTACCAGAAAAACCCGGAATTGCTGCTGGAGGCAACCGCCAAACTCCGGGAAATTTCCCGAATGCCGTTCCGGTTGGTGGTGGTGGGCCATTGGCCCCCCCAACTGAAACAGCTGGCGGAAAAGCTTGCTTTGCTTCCCATCCTGGATCTGATCGAACCCTGCCCGCAGCTGCAACTCGCCGACCAGATGCGCCAATGCCACACGCTCATCCTTTGCTCGCGCTTCGAAACCTTTGGCTGTGTGATCATCGAGGCCAATGCCTGCGGGTTGCCTGTGATCGTTTCGGATATCCCGGTCCTGCGGGAGAATACCCAGCCCGGGGTAACGGGTGTCCTGGTGCCGCCGGGCCGCGCAAACGCCCTGGCCGAGGCGATGCGGGGAATAATGGAGGACGACAATGCCTTTGATTCGCCGGGGATCGTCCGGCTGACCGGCGACAAATACAGCTATCCCCCGGTGGCGGCAAGCTTTCATGAATTTTACGAAACGATCAGCCGCTGAAAGCCGAATTCTCCAAACTCTACCACAAGCTAGCGCACTAAACCGCTTCCCTACTTTCCATCGTACGGGCTGCTGGGTTTTGATTACTTTTGCCGGGCAAATTTTATGAGCGTCAGTGAATTGAAGTATATCCGGAATTTCTGCATCATTGCCCATATCGACCACGGCAAGAGCACCCTGGCCGATCGCCTGTTGCAATTGACGGGGACCGTCAGTGAAAGAGACATGAAAGAGCAGGTCCTGGACGATATGGACCTGGAAAGGGAAAAGGGGATTACCATTAAGAGTCACGCGATCCAGATTAATTATGCCGAGGATGGACAGGATTACGTGCTCAACCTGATTGATACGCCGGGACATGTTGACTTTAGTTATGAGGTAAGCCGGGCCCTTGCCGCCTGCGAAGGTGTGCTCCTGCTGGTGGATGCTTCCCAGGGGATTCAGGCCCAGACCATTTCCAATCTCTACCTCGCCATCGGCCACGATTTGGAAATTATTCCGATCATCAACAAAATTGATATGGATGGGGCGATGGTGGAAGAGGTGCAGGACCAAATCATCGACCTCATCGGTTGCCGCCCAGAAGACATCCTGTTGGCCAGCGCCCGTACCGGGCAGGGAGTGGAGGCCATCCTGCGGGCAATCGTCAAGCGAATACCCCCGCCCCAGGGGGATATCCACGCACCCCTCCAGGCGTTGATCTTTGACAGCGTATTCAATTCCTTCCGCGGGATCATCGTGTATTACCGGATATTGAATGGAATCTTGCGCAAAGGAGACAAGGTAAAATTTGTGTCCACTGATATTGTGTATGAGGCTGATGAAGTAGGTATATTAAAATTAATTCTAGATCCTAGGCCTGAAGTGGGCACCGGCGATGTCGGCTACATTATTACTGGAATCAAGAATGCAAAAGAGGTGAGAGTAGGGGATACGATCACTCTGGCTTCCAATCCCCATCCCGCCATGATCCAGGGGTTCCAAGAAGTGAAGCCAATGGTCTTTGCCGGAATTTTTCCGATCAATACCGACGACTTTGAGGAACTCCGCGGATGCATGGAAAAACTCCAACTCAACGATGCGGCACTCAGTTTCGAGCTCGAAACCTCTCAAGCTCTGGGCTTTGGATTCCGCTGCGGCTTCCTGGGTATGCTGCACATGGAAATCATCCAGGAACGCTTGGAAAGGGAATTTGATCAGACGGTCATTACCACGGTGCCCAACGTCAGTTTCATTGCCTACACGACCAAGGGCGAAACGATCATTGTGAACAATCCGGCCGAAATGCCGGACCCGGCTCGCATTGAGCGGATAGAGGAACCTTATATACAAGCCCAGATCATCAGCAAGCCAGAATATATCGGTAATATCATGACCCTTTGTCTTGGCAAAAGGGGCAACTTGCTCAACCAGAGTTATTTGACTACCACGCGGGTGGAGCTCTTGTTTGACATGCCCCTGACCGAAATTGTATTCGACTTCTACGACAAGTTGAAAAGCCAGACCCGCGGATACGCTTCCTTCGACTATCACCCGATCGGGTACAGAGACAGCGACATCGTTAAAATGGATATCCTGCTCAATGGAGACAAAGTCGACGCCCTCAGTGCATTGATTCACCGGATCCGATCCAATGAATTTGGCCGGCGCCTCTGCGAGAAGCTCAAGGAACTATTGCCCCGCCAACAATTCCAGATTGCTATCCAGGCAGCCATTGGCGCCAAGGTGATCGCCCGCGAAACCCTCAGTGCGCTCCGCAAAGACGTTACCGCCAAATGCTATGGCGGAGACATCAGCAGAAAGCGAAAGTTGCTCGAAAAGCAAAAAGAAGGCAAAAAGCGCATGCGCCAGATCGGGAATGTCGAAGTCCCGCAGGAGGCATTTTTGGCCGTGCTCAAGCTCGACGAATAACGCGGTGCTCCGTCGGTTAGCGGAATCCCCTGATCCCCGACCCCCTTTTCCTTCACTGCCCAATCCGGAAGATCGCGGCTTAACCAAATCACAGGAGCTGTTCATCGATGGGCGGTTGGTGACCTCAGTGAGGTCAACTGCAGGAATCCCCGTTTTCCCCGGGAGTCGGATATTTTCGTTTTCCGGTCGGAATTTATGGATAGATTGCGCGCTTCCCCGGATTAGGAAAATGACGCGCTTGAATCGCTTTGCCTTATGAGCGTGGCCGCTTCGGATAATAGCTTACCGGGATTTTCCTACATTTGAATCGGTTGCCGCGGAAGAATGGCACCCTTTTCAACCTCGCTTCCCCGGGCCTAAATTCATGCGCACGCCACTACAAAAAGGAGAATCTGTTCTGTTGGTTACCTATTCCAGTGGGATCATACTGATTGGACCTGCACTGGTCCTGGCCATTGGCGCCGTTGCCGCATATTTCATCGGATTTACAGAACATTGGGGCTGGATCGCCGCTCTACTGGGACTGCTTTATTTTATGGGCAAGTATTTTGAATGGAGGGCCAATATCTGGGTGGTGACCACCTGGCGGGTGATCGATGAATCCGGTTTCATCAGCCACTTCGCCAAGGAAAGCCCATTGGACAAGATCAATAATGTCTCCTATGACCAAACCCTATGGGGCCGAATATTCAATTTTGGGCATGTCGAGATACAGACTGCGGCCGAGTTGGGTGCAACAGATTATTTCCGGGTGAATCATCCGAAACGGCTGAAGGATACGATTACCGCTGCCCAATCAGAATTTCGGAATGTGCAAACCAACCGTCAGGCTATCCAAATGGCTCAGGCCATCGGTAATCTTCCGGCAAATTCCCATCCTCCGGCTGGAATGTCCACCGAGTTGGAGAAGCTGTATGAATTAAAGCAAAAAGGAATCCTGTCGGAAGAGGAGTACCAGCGCGCGAAAAATAAATTACTGGGAAACTGACGCGTCAAGGGGATGGCGGAATATAGTCCATCAGACCGGTTCCCGCCTTTTTGACCGGGGCGGTCGAATCTGGCTTGGCCCCTCTTTGCTTGTTTTTCTCGGACTGTTCCAACAATTTCTGTTCATCCGGTTTGCCGGCATCATTTAGGATCTTTTGCTCCTGTGGGAACTGGCCATCTTTGAGCTGCAGGGTGAATACTTTGTCTACATGTACCCACTGCCCGCCCTTCCACCGGAACCCTTCATATTCGCCATTGGGGATATAGGTATCTTTCTTATCCGGCTCATTGTTCTCCGGCATCAGTTGATCGTAAACGATCATGTCCATTTCCGGGTTATAATTGAAGGTCGTAGTCGCTTCCTTCTTGTATTCTATATTGAACCGGTCGCTCGGGGGGTTTTTGTCCTTGACCGAATCTTCGCGGAAAGAGAAAAAGGGCCCACCGAAAAGTGGTTCTCCCCGCTCGTTGAACCGGAGTACCTCCATCCATTTCTTCGTGCTGCTGGCGCTATTGTCATCATACCCCAGTAGGGTATAGTATTTCTTTCCCTGCCAGGTCTTGAGGATGATCCGGTAGTAGATGGCGCCGATCCAGTTATTGGGAGTGCGGACCGAGTCCAGGGGGTTGTTGATAAAGCTGGATACGTCGTGGAGACCAAATAACTTCAGCGAACCATCCGGGGTATTGATCTGGATCGCTCCTCGCTGAAAATAAGTGAATTCATCGCGCTTCAGCTGCCAGGTAAAAATGCGAAAGCTGCTGTCGGGAGCGTAAAGCTTGGAAATGGTTTGAATCGAATCAAAGGGGAAATAGAAAGAATAAGGCCGTTTCAACGCCCGGACCAGGGTGCGGATGAACAGACTGTCGGACCGGAACCGGTCTTCAGGCTCCTCCGCAAAGACGATCTTGTAGGAGCTCCCGGCGAGGGAATCCTGCCTTTTTTCAAATTCCCTGGTCTGCTCCATGTCCAAATGCTGGGCCATAAGCGGCTGGCTCCCGAAGGAAAGAACGATGAGGGCAATCAGAGAAATGGGCAAAAGACAGGTAGAAGGCATTGGATCTGAATGCAAAGTAAAGCCAAAGGTACGATTCGACCCTCTGGCTGGAGGCTAACGGGAAAGGAATCAAAAAATTTTAGCTTTTCTGCAAAGCTTTTGCAAAATCCAGCAGATCGGTGCAAATCCGGTCGATGGCCAGATGGCCACCAGCGGGAGGCGCCTGGGTCGTGGACAGGAAGACAGTATGCATCCCGGCATTCCTTCCAAATTCCATGTCGCTCAAGGTATTGCCAACCATTACGGAACAGGTCAAATCAATGGCTGGGAAATCCCGCTTGGCTTGCAACGCCATGCCGGGATTGGGTTTTCGCAAAAAATCGGCATCGTTGGTGGAAATATTGTAATAGATGCCATCTACCCGACCCCCGGCAGCCTGGATATCCTCCCGCATCCGCTGATGAATGTCCCTGAGGTCCTTTTCCGTCATCAGTCCCTTGCCCACACCGCGCTGGTTGGTCACGATCAGGATGAGTCCGAATATCTCCGAGAGGATTTGCAAGCCCTCTTTGGCATTTGGATAAAATAAGAACTCCCCGTAATGCAGTACATAGGTCTTTTCTTTTTCTTCATTGATTACGCCGTCCCGGTCCAGGAACAGCGTCCAAGATGCATTGATGTCAGCAAGGTTCAGCATGGGAAGGAAATGGTCGGGGAAATTCGTTTTGGGCGCGTTGATAGTCTTCGGGTACCCCAATGTCTATAAAAAAACCATCCTGGACCAGGCCAAAAAACCGGCGCTTTCCGCAGCCGGCTTCCAGGTAGTCGCGTTCGAAGGAAAATTTATCCGGAAGGGGCTCTGCAAGGAATTGCTCCCTGTCCAGCAGGTAAACCCCTCCGTTGATCAATCCCCGCGGGTAAAACTGCTTTTCCTGGAATCGAAGGAGGGATCCCTCGGGTCCGAGTTCAACCCGTCCATATCGGTCAAACGATTCCATGGCCTTCAGACTGAGACAGCATTCGGCCTTTTTCTCCCGTTGGAACCGGGCGAGGGCTTTCAGATCAATGCCAAAAAAGCTGTCACCGTTGAGCACCAGGATTTCCGGCTCCCAGGCCCGGGCGCAGGCCAGGCGGATTGCCCCACCGGTACCCAGTGGCTCGGCTTCCACCGACAAATCGTACAAAAAATCCAACCGCCTCCTTTCTGCCTCCAGGAACCCCCCAAAATCTTCATTCCCGAGGCCCAGGGCAAGAATAAATCGCCGGATTCCTTCCCGCTGAAAATATTCCAGCAGATAAGAAAGGAAAGGCCGCCCATGGACCAGCGCCAGGCTTTTGGGGCCCTTCACCGTATCGCGCAGCCGGGTTCCCAAGCCGCCCGCCAACACGATGGCTTCGGTGATTTCAGGTCCAGGCAAATGGGAGATAGCATCGGGCATGGGAATCCAGAACTAAATGGTCAGTTAACCTTGCATCGACTCAGGCCGGGGTGAAATAAGCTTCTTCGACAAGTTGGCAAATGATATGGCCCAGCAGAATATGCGCTTCCTGGATCCGCGGGGTGTCGCCGGACGGGACGTTGATCAGCAAGTCGCAATGATGTTTCAGTTTTCCTCCTGATTCACCGGTAAAAGCAATCGCATATAGCCCCTTTTTCCGGGCCGCTTCCATGGCCTTTAGGATATTCACGGAATTGCCGGAGGTGGAAATACCGACCAGCACATCGCCGGGCCTTCCAATGCCCTCGATCAGCCGGGCATAGACCAGGTCGAAACTGTAATCGTTAGCGACTGCAGTTAGATAGGACGTGTTGGCGTGCAGGGCTTCCGCAGGCAGGGCTTCCCGATCCAGGTAAAATCGGCCGGAAAATTCAGCGGCCAAGTGCTGGGCATCCGCAGCACTTCCCCCATTGCCACAAAAGTATACCCGATTCCCGCGCCGAAATGCGGCAACCAACTGATCGGCGGCTTCGCCGACTCTTAAAAGCAGCGGTTCGTCGGTGAGCATACTGGTTTTGACATCCAGCGAGGACCGGATCAGGTCCTGTATTTTCTGATTCATAGTATAGTCGTTACCGGTAGTAGGGCAAGTGTCAAATCGTCCAGGTCGTCAATCCGTGATCTACAAACTGATAGGCCTTGCTGTGTCCCCCAAATTGTTTCAAGGCCTCCGCTACCTGGAATTTGGATGTGCCTGGACAATAAAAGATCATAAAGCCTCCGCCGCCGGCCCCCGATATCTTACCGCCGGTCGCGCCCGCCTGCTTGGCGCACTCGTAAATGGCCTCCATGGCCTGGTTGCTGATCCCTTCGGCCATCAGCCGTTTCTGCCGAAAGCCGAAATCCAGGATTTCCCCGATTTCATTCAGGCGTCCCGTCAGCAAGGCCTCCTTCATCATCAGCGACTGATGCTTGAGTTGGTGCATCGCTTCGATGGAACCTTCCTGCTTATTGGTCACGTTTCGGCTCTGCTTTTCGATGATCCGCGCAGATTCGCGGCTAGTGGCCGTAAAATAAAGCAGGAGATTGTTCTCCAATTCAAACATGTGCTGCGGTTTGACTCGCAAGGGATTGACAATAACTTTTTCGCCAGCGAAGAATTCCATGAAATTGACCCCGCCAAAGGTTGCCGCATACTGATCCTGCTTCCCACCGGCCATCTGCAAATCCTTTCGTTCAATTTCATAGGCCAGGTGGGCTATGTCGTATTCCCCTAGCGGCAGACGGGCCATTTCGGCAAAGGCACCGACGATGGCCACCACGAGAGTGGATGAAGTCCCCAGGCCCGATCCGGCGGGGGCATCAACATAGGTGGACAACCTGAATCCCCCCTGCGGCAATTCAAAATCACGGTTGAGCCGGTTGTACACGCCCTTAAGTAGGTCCAGCTTCCCGTCGATCGGCAGGCTGGCTCCCAGCGGGAATTGTTGCTCTTCGGCCCGGTCGATCGCACGCAAAACGATTGCGGGTTCCGTCAGGGGCTCAATACTAGCTGAAGCGTACAGGGAAACCGTGGCATTCAGAATGGCGCCTCCATACAGATCGCTATACGGGCTGACATCCGTTCCGCCTCCGGCCAGTCCTATACGGAGCGGGGCTTTACTTCGGTAGATCATCGGCTAAGGCGCTTATCGTATGGACAAGGTTCGCCCAGGAATATTTTTCCTTTTCGACGCGAAGATGGGGAATAAAATAATGCTCTCCTAATTCATAGAAGCGCAAAATGCCGTTGGCCAAGGCCTTAGGATCAGGTTGCACGACCAACCCTGCTTTTCCGTCGGGAACCATGGCCGGCAGGCCGCCCACATCCGTAACGATCATCGGCTTTTCAAATTGATAGGCAAGTGGGGTAACCCCGCTTTGTGTGGCGTGCCGGTAAGGTTGTATGACGACATCGGCAGCCGACAAATAATATTTCACCTGATCGTCCGGAATGAAACCCGTATGCAGGATGAGCAGTTGGCGAATGCCCAAACGGTCAATCTGCTCCTGATAGACTTTTTCCGATTCATAAAACTCTCCCGCGATTAACAGTCGGATTCCCGCTTCGCGGATCCGAGGGTCGCCCATGGCCTCCAAGAGAAGGTCCAGGCCCTTGTACCGGCGGATGAAACCGAAAAAGAGCAAGATTTTCCCTTCTGGTTCAATTCCCAGGATACTCCGTGCTGCGGAGGCGGCGACCGCTTCCCCGAAATTGTCATAGAGGGGGTGTCGGACAAGGCGGACCGAGGCTCCCGGAAGGAAGCCGTGAAGATCCTGCATGACTTGCTCGCTCATGGTAACAAAGGCATCGCAGCTGCGGAGAAAGAAGCGAGTTAACGCACGGTCCCCCGGTCTTTTTTCGTGAGGAAGCACATTGTCAGCAATGGCCACAATGCGCGTTTGACCATTCTTTCGCACCTGGCGCAGGATGGTGCCCAGCGATGGGGGCCAGGAAGGGGATCCAATAGCGAACCACGACCAAATCCGGTTGATCCTGGCGAATTCGCCGCCCGACCCTGAACCAGGTTAGCGGATTAATCGAATTGATGCTGGATTCGATGTGGAGATCTTCTGGAGGCTGCGACTCGGTCGCATATTGCGTTTTTCCAGGGAAAAAAAATGATGGATACTGCAATGAAAAAGAAATGATCGTGCAGGTAAATCCTTCCCGGACGAATTGCCTGGCTAGCCGGTGATCAAAACTCGCCAGTCCACCTCGCAGCGGATAGGCCGGCCCGATAAGTATGACCCTGCCTTTCATTTCCAAAGTTTACCTGGTCCGGCCGGCGAATTGCATTAAGCGGGGCCGACGCCGATCTTCTTTTCTATAAGGTAAGCGTTCCTGCCCGGAGCATTACGGCTGATCAGTTCGGCCACGAAACCGGTCAGAAAAAGCTGGCTTCCGATCAGCATCGACGTAAGGGCGATATAGAACAAGGGTCGATTGGTAATGCTGAAACCGGAGTTGAAGGTCTTGGATACGATCAGGTAAAAACTCACCCCGAAGCCGAAAATAAAGCAAAGGGTGCCCAGGGTCCCGAACAGATGCAGGGGCCGCTTACCATATTTGCTTACAAAAGTGATCGAGGCTAGGTCGAGGAACCCATTGATAAACCGGCTCAGGCCGCCAAATTTGCTAATGCCGTATTTTCGAGGTCGATGAACGACAATTTTTTCTCCGATCTTCCGGAAGCCGGCCCATTTGGCAATGACCGGAATATAGCGATGCATTTCCCCATAAACTTCTATGCTTTTCACCACTTTTCGCCGATATGCCTTCAGACCGCAATTGAAATCGTGCAAGTGGACCCGAGAAACCCGCGCCGTTACCCAATTAAAGAATTTTGAAGGAATTGTCTTAGACAGCGGATCGTGACGGACTTTCTTCCATCCGCTGACCAAATCAAATCCTTCGTCCAGGACCATGCGCCGCAGTTCGGGGATCTCGTCGGGGCTGTCCTGCAGATCTGCATCCATGGTAATGACGACCTCCCCTAGGACAGCCCGGAATCCTTCATTGAGCGCACCCGATTTTCCGTAATTGCGCTGAAACTTGATCCCTTTTACTGCCGGGTTCCTGTCATTGAGGGATTCGATCACTTCCCAGGAACGGTCCGTGCTCCCGTCGTCAATAAGCAGAATCTCATGCGATAGGCCCTCTTTTGTCGTGACCGATTCAATCCAATCACAGAGTTCCGCGATGGACTCTTCTTCGTTATAGACCGGAATTATTACCGAAATATCCATCCGCAGGGTCATTGATTGGCTTGAAAAGGAGATACTGGTGTCTTTTTAGTGATCGCCGCCCCGATTAGGGAAGCGAGGGCTCCAGCGATCATGAACCCGAATATGGTCCCCAACAGCTGGAATACCAGGTATCCTTTCCGATTGATCTCAATTGCTTGGTCGATCTGGTCTTCGCTGTAGCGTCCCATCGCCTCCAGGCGCTGCCTGGCCATGTCCAATACTTTTTGTTTCATCTCGGGGAATATCAGGTTTAGCACAATCAGGAAAACAATGAATAGCGAAGTGATGACCAGTGTTGTCCGGAACCCATAGCCGAATAACTGCCCGAAGACCACCTGACCGGCCTTCGATTTTCCATAGAGCCGGATGTAAATGATCAATCCGGCAATGAGCAGGACATAAGTAGCCAGGGACAATGCCGTATTTAATTCCAGGCCGGCAAAATACAGGACAAGGCTATAAATGATCAGGATGGCCGCCAATACTAGACCGGCCATGAGGTTCGAAATAGGTTTCTGGTCCATGTGGGAAATTTTAGGTTAATTAGTCAACTATTCAGAAATAACTGGTCCCCATTGATAATGCCCAGCACTTTGCCTCGTAATTCTTTGCCCAAAAAAGGGCTGTTTCTTGATTTGGAGCGAACGGCGGCAGATTGGAAAATCCGGCTGGCCTTGGGGTTAAACAGGGTCATGTTGCAGGCTTGTCCTTTCTCAATCCGTGGCTGCGCCATCCGAAAAATCCTGCGGGGATTTACGCAAAGTAAGTTGACCCAGGTTTCTTCCGCAAGCTCGGGCAGAAGAGTTTTTAGTACGCTATAGGTGGTTTCCAATCCCGTCATTCCAAATTGTGCATTTTCGAATTCCAGATTCTTGCTATCGGATTCGTGTGGGAAATGATGACTGGCGATGCAATCGATGGTGCCGTCGGACACCGAAGCGCGCAGCCTATCCGTCATTTCCCGGGAACGCAAGGGGGGATAAACTTTCAAGTTGGTATCGTATTCCTGCAAGTCCTCATCGCTGAAATACAGGTGATAAGGAGTGACGGAACAGGTTACGTCTTCGCCACCCTGCTTGGCCTGCCGGATGTATTCAAGAGATAGTGGGGAGCTGACGCCGGTAAAATGGATTCGGGATTCGGCATATCGGACCAGCTTAATGTCCCGGGCAATCATCAGTTCTTCAGCGATGGCGGGCTTTCCCGGCAGACCGAGGCGGGTGGACACAATGCCTTCGTTGATCAAACCTCCCGAACCGAGCGTCCGGTCATCGGGCACCTGAATGATTACTCCGTCAAATGCCCGGACATATTGGAGTGCTTTGAGCAAAACTCCTGCGGATTGAACCGGATTTGTGCCATCCCCAAAAGCGATAGCCCCGCTGCCATGCATATCATACATCTCAGCCAGATCCTTTCCTTCCCCGTTCTTTGTCAACGCGCCGATGGGCCAGAGCTCTACGTTGAAGCGGCCGGATTGGCGCCGGATATATTCCACCTGCGTCTTGTTATCTACAACTGGCCGCGTATTGGGCACCAAAAATACCTCCGTGTATCCGCCGGAGGCGGCAGCCAATGATCCGCTTTCCAGCGTCTCCTTGAATTCGAGGCCGGGATCGCAAAAATGGGAGAAAATATCCACCCAACCCGGTGAAACCGCAAGCCCGTCTTCCTGGATGTTCCGGTCGGCGCGCGCATGGATGGAAACGCCAATATCCCGGATCACTCCGTTTTCAATCAAAATATCCTGCTTGCTGCCGTGGTGTGGGGAATCCGAATCGTAGATCAAGGCCTGTTGGACGAGGATCTTCATCAGTGGGAGAATTGCGCGAAGATAGGATATGTTCAAGTAAATCGTAAATGATTTTGATGTCGTTGGCCGCCCGAAGCGCAATACAGCGAATATATTGATCGAATATTCCACGGCTATTTTCAAAATTGTAGCGCAAGGAAGAGAAAAAGTACTATTTTGCTAAATCGCCGCGCCTGGAGAGACACCTCTTGCCTGTAGAAAATGAAAAAAAGACTGCTTATCCTTCTGGCTGCTTCCTGCATTTTTATTTTGGATTTACCGGCGGCACCTTTTGGCCCCCGACCGGTTGATACGTTGCAGCCGTCTTATCAATATTTGGTTTCCTGGTACTACCTGCAGATGGGTGAGTCTGCACATTTGTACGATGGCAGCGAATACGCCATCAGTGACTACCAGATTAAGGGAAACCCCTTTTACGGTCCAACGCAGCTCACTCCCGGTTCCATCCTGTTCGACCAAATTCTGTATGAAGGCGTCCCCATGCTCTACGACGCATACCAGGATCGGGTAGTAATCAATCGCTATCAGCAACATTTCCTGATTTGTCCGACTCCTTCCAAAATTTCCTGGTTTGCCATAAAGGGGCACGCGTTTGTGCGTCTGAATACGGATACCTTGTCCAAAACGCGCTTAGACGAGGGGTTTTATGAACCCATTTACAATGGAGAGCTCAAGTTGTATGCAAAAAGAGGGAAGAAAAAACAGGAAACCGTTAGCCAGTACCAGTCCACCATACAATACGTGGATCGCAACGAGTATTATCTGAAGATGGGAGAGCAGTATCATGTGGTTGGAAATAAACGGTCCATTCTTTCCTTGTTTCCGCAAAACAAGCGGGAGATCAGAAAATACTTGCGGAAAAACAACATCAGCTTTTACGAGGAGCCCGAACTGGCTTTAGTAAGCGCCGTAACCTATTGCGATCACCTTAAGAAATGATTATGCGTCCAGTTGGCCGATGTATCCTGCTGATAGCTTCCGTGTGGATGAGTTGCATGCTGAAGGCCAGTGCTCAGGATAGCGCCGTCGTCAGTGGCGATTTTGAGGGGTTATCCTTTGATCAATTTGTATACCGAGTGGAAGAAGTGACCGGCTACCATTTCTATTACCGTCCTTCAGACTTTGATTCTCTCAAGATGCATCTGCAAGCCCGGAATCTGACCCTGAGGCTTACCCTAGACCGGGCATTTCAGGGAACGGATATACATTATGCCCTGGACTCCGAGATGCACGTTTTCGTTTCTCGGAAGCTGGAGGTCCAGACCAGCCTGCCTAAGGATTTTTTCGACCACCGGCAGGACGTCCGGGACAGCCTGAAAATGGAAGATTTCAGCGCTGAAGAAGATGCGGCTAGCAAAGAAAAGGAACGTCTGAAGTCTTCGCTGGAAAACCGCCTCTTTGATATCGGCGGCAAGACCAATACCCTGAAGGCGGGGAACGCCACTATTGCGGGATACGTACGGGATTCGCGGACGGGTGAGGGAATTATTGGTGCCGCGGTTTTCATTGACGACCCCCCGATCGGGGTAGTAACCGATCGCTACGGGTACTATTCGTTCACCCTGCACCGGGGGCGCCATACCATCCGCATAAGCAGTATCGGGATGAAGGACAGCCGCCGGCAAGTTATGCTGTATTCGGACGGGAAATTGAATATTGATATGAATGAATTCATCGCCAGCCTGAAAGCGGTAACGATCATCTCTGAAAAAAATTCTAATATCAAGAGCCTCCAAATGGGCGTGGAGCGCATCGATATAAAGACCATTAAACAGGTCCCTGTCGTTTTCGGTGAAGCCGATGTATTGCGCACGGTGCTGACCTTGCCTGGAGTTACCTCCGTGGGCGAAGCCAGCACAGGCTTCAATGTGCGGGGCGGTTCGGTAGATCAAAACCTGATCTTGTTCAATGATGCAACCATCTACAATCCTTCGCATTTTTTTGGCTTTTTCTCCGCCTTTGATCCCGACATTGTCAAGGACGTCGAATTATATAAAAGCAGCATTCCGGAAAAATTCGGCGGTCGCCTGGCCTCCGTACTCGACATCACCACCCGGGACGGAAATAACAAGACCCTCGCCGGAACGGGAGGCATCGGTCCGCTGACAGGACACCTCACCCTAGATGGTCCGGTCGGCAACCAAAAGACCACATTTATTCTGGGCGGCCGCACGACCTATTCGGATTGGCTGTTGCACACGATACCCAATCCGGATTATAGCCAGAGCAGCGCCGGCTTCTATGACCTGGCCCTGCACGTCAGCCATGAAATCGACGCCAAGAACAACCTATACTTTACCGGCTACCTCAGCCAGGACCAGTTCAGGCTGAATAGTGACACTTTGTACAAATATGCAAACCGCAACGTCAGCCTCAAGTGGAAGCACAATTTCAATAATAAATTATATGGCGTCCTAACGATGGGATACGACGGATACAATTATGCCATATCCAGCAATTCCAATCCCGTCAATGCCTACAAATTGGGATTCGACATCAGCCAAACCTACCTCAAAGCTGATTTCAAATACAGCTTAAGCGCTTTGCAAACGATCGATTTCGGACTCAGTTCCGTGTTGTACAAATTGCATCCGGGGAACTATGAACCCGACGGACCTAAATCCCTGGTCGTGCCAGAGGTCATTCAGGCCGAACAGGCGCTGGAATCTGCGGTCTATTTGGGCGATCAGTGGACGATCAGCCCAAAATGGTCAGTGAGTGCAGGCATTCGATACTCGCTGTATAACTACCTCGGACCGCACGATGTATATCAATATGAGCCCAACATGCCGTTGCAGGTCAGTTCCATCATGGACACGGTCCACTATGGGTCCGGCAAGGTCATAAAAACCTACCAAGGACCCGAATACCGGATTTCCACCCGGTTTGCGCTGACGGATAACAGCTCGATCAAGGCAAGTTTTAATACCCTCCAGCAATTCATCCACGTGATTTCCAATACCGCGACGATTTCGCCGACGGACATTTGGAAACTCAGCGATCCGCACATTGAACCCCAGCACGGGGAACAAATATCCTTAGGGTATTATCAGGACTTCAATTCCAATACCATCGAAACCTCTGTGGAAGTATATTATAAGACGATGCACAATTACCTGGACTACAAAAGCGGCGCGGTGCTGGTCTTGAATCCCCACCTGGAAACCGACGTGCTGACAACCCGAGGAAAAGAATACGGTGCAGAATTGATGATCAAAAAGACAGCCGGCAAACTGAATGGCTGGCTGAGCTATACTTATTCTAGGACCTTGCTGCAACAAGATGACGCCCTGGCCGGCCAGACCATCAACGGAGGGAACTATTATCCCGCCAATTTCGACAAACCGAACAACGTGAATTTTATCGGTAATTACAAGATCAATCACCGGTTCAGCATCTCGCTGAATGTAAATTACAGCACGGGAAGACCGATCACTCTTCCCATTGCGATTTATGATTTGGGCGGCTCAGAGCGGGTCTATTATTCTGACCGAAACCAGTACCGGATCCCGGACTATTTCCGCATGGATCTTTCCATGAATATTGAGGGCAATCACAAAATCAAGAAACTCAAACACAGTTCCTGGACATTGGGAGTGTATAACCTGACGGGAAGAAAGAATCCCTACTCGGTCTATTTCATTGAACAAAATGGCGTGATCAAAGGATATCAGCTTTCTATATTCGGCACGGCGATTCCTTTCATCACCTATAATTTCAGATTTTGATGCGCCTGATCGGACAAGCTCCAACCCATAGCCTATCTGCCTGGCAGCCTCCAGCCGGCCTTAAAGCGCTGGCTGTTCCGGGCAAATGCAGGCTCACGGGACAGACGGGAAGAAAGGAATGGCCCGATTTCCGCTATTTTCTTTTGCTGTTTTCTGTTGCCACTTGCAAAATGCCCTATACTCCGCCGGCGATAAAAACCAACAATCAATTCCTTGTGGTGGCCGGTTTCATTGTCAACGGAACGGATTCCACCTACATTACTTTGAGCCACAGTAGGAATTTGGTGGATACCGCCCCCTCGCCGCCGGAGCTGGGAGCTCAGATTTATGTAGTCGGAAAGTTGGGGGAAACATTTCAGCTGGCTGAGCTCGGCCAGGGCATTTACGGGGGCGGACCCTTTGCACTGGACCCCGGCGATCAGTACCAATTGAAGATCATCACCGGTTCCGGAGGCCTCTACGAATCTGATTTTGTACCAGTCAAGAACAGCCCGCCCATTGATAGCCTACATTTCCGGCTGGACAGCACGGGTGCAACGATCTACGTCAATACCCACGACCCGACCGGAAATACACAATATTATCAATGGAATTATGTACAGACCTGGGAACATCGCTCCTTCTATGGTTCCTTAAATTATTATGATTTCAATATCATGTCCGTCAGCCTGCGCGATTCGGCGCAGATGGTAAACCGGTGCTGGACAACGAAAGCGTCTAACAGTATTTTGCTGGCCAATTCGTCCGGCCTGAACGAAGACCTCATTTACGAAGCGCCTTTGCTGACGATTCCGTTGGGTTCGGAGCAGATCAGCTTTGAGTACAGCATTTCCGTATCTCAATTTGCCTTGACCAGCCAAGGATACCAATTTTGGTCAACCCTCAAGGCCAACACGGAAGAGACCGGCGGCCTCTTTGATCCCCAGCCTTCGCAGACGAGCGGCAATATCCATTGCATCAGCAATCCTTCCGAGACCGTGATCGGCTATGTAAGCGCAGGAGGCATTTCCCATACCCGGATCCTGATCAACCCGAGTCAACTCAGTTATTGGCCTTATGAACCGATCCAGGGCTGTTATCTATTTAGCGTTCCGGCCAGCCAAGTCTCGTCTACCTTTTCAGATACCACGCTATATATACCCATTGAAACTTTACTTTTCGGAGCTGTATCCGGCTCGTATCGCTACTGTGGGGATTGCCGTGCACAGGGAGGGGGTACGGCCAAACCGGCGTATTGGCCCAATTAGCTGTCCGGGTTCGCGGAACTTAATCAATGAATCGAATGAGTCCATTTTTGAAATATCGAAAGCTCGCCGGCGGCATCCCGTTTTTGATACTTTTCGGAGTAGCCAACCGGACCCTAGCCCAGGACGGGATGCTCGTAGGCATCCGGAACCGATTTGAACAATTTTCACAACAACACCCCCAGGAAAAGCTGTTTGTCCACACCGATAAGGCTTTTTACCTGGCCGGTGAGATGATCTGGTTCAGCATCTTTGATGTTGACGGCGAATTCAACCGGCTGCTGGATGTTAGTCGAGTGGCATATGTGGAGATCCTGAGCGCCGATCAACGGCCGATACTCCAGGCAAAGGTTTCGCTGTTGCAGGGTAGGGGGGATGGCTCCTTTTATCTGCCCCCGACGGTTTCCTCCGGAAACTACATCCTGCGCGCCTACACAAGCTGGATGAAAAACTTCAGCGCAGATTATTATTTCCATCAGACCCTGAGCATCGTCAATTCATTTCACAAGCTGGTCCGCCGTGTTGCAGCGGACAGTGGCTCTGCATTCGATGTCCAATTCTTTCCCGAAGGAGGAAATCTGGTTGAAGGCATTCGTAGCAAGATTGGTTTTCGCGTAGTAGACCGTTACGGAAAAGGAGTAGATTTTACCGGCCTGATCACAGACGAGCGCAACGATAGCGTCGCGGTAATTCAGCCCTTGAAATTCGGCCTCGGCCATTTTTACCTTACTCCTGAAACTGGCAAGCAATACCGGGCCCAAATCCGAATCGGCCCCAATCAAGTGCTGGTGAGCTCCCTTCCCCAGGCTTACAACCAGGGTTGGGTCATGCAGATTCAAGACAGCGTTCCCGCGGAAAGCCTCCGCCTGGCCGTCAATTGCAGTCCCGCTCTTTCAGGCCAGCCCGTATATGTTTTTGTTCAGGCCCGGCAGCACTTCGTGCTCAGTCTGGAATCCGTCCCGCAAAATGGTAAGACGGAATTCATCATCGACCGAAACCATCTGCCCGATGGCATTAGCCAGATCACCGTATTCAATGGGTCGGGGCAGCCGGTTTGCGAACGGCTTGTGTTTAAGAAGCCTTCCTCTCTTTCCATAGAAGCCAAGGCTGCCCAGGCGGAATATTCTTCGCGCAAGAAAATCAGCCTCCATCTGTCGACCCGGGATGGCTATTCTGCTCCGGTTCAGGCCGACCTGTCCCTTTCTGTTTTTTTGATTGATTCGTTAGATCAAATAGGTCCCCCGGATATCCTGTCCTACTTATGGCTTAGCTCTGACCTGAAGGGCCCGGTGGAGTCCCCCGAGTATTACTTCACACACGAAGGCAGCGAAGCCGATGAGGCGGCCGATAATCTGATGCTGACCCAGGGATGGAGAAGGTTTGTCTGGCAGGACTTAGAACAAGCCGACAATTCCCGGCCCGAATTCTTGCCCGAACATGAGGGTCACATCGTCCTGGGCAGAATTACCAACCGAAAAACGGGGAAGCCTGCTTCGCAGGTGATGGTCTATTTATCGGTCCCGGGATTATCTTACCATCTTGCCCCGGTCTTAAGTGATGCCGCTGGTTTGCTGCAATTTGATGTTCCAAATTTCTACGGGTCCGAAATGGTGGTCCAAACGGATTCAAAGACTGATAGTATCTACCATTTCGACATTCTGAATCCCTTTTCCGAAAAATATACGTCTATCTTGCCGGCTCCGCTCAAGGTTACCGAATCCATGGAGCAGGCAATGTTGTCTCGCCATATCGACGTGCAGGTGGCCAGCGTTTATTATGGAGCAACTAACCTTTCGCTGGCCATGCCCGGAAAGGCCGATACTTCCGCATTCTACGGCACACCCAATGCCCGGTATTTTCTGGACGACTACACCCGATTCCCCACTATGGAAGAAGTATTGCGGGAATACGTCCAATACATCACGGTGCGCAAACGCCAGAAAAAATTTGAATTGCGGGTTCTGGACCTGGTACACTCCTATTTCTTCGACTATGATCCGCTGCTCTTGCTCGATGGCGTACCCTTCTTTGACGCGAACAAGATCATCGATTTCGACCCGCTTAAAGTGAAAAAAATCGAAGTCCTCAACCGGGAATACTTTCTGGGCCCGCTGGTAGCCGGGGGCATAATCAGTTTCTCGACCTACAAAGGAGACCTGAATGGTTTTCCGCTGGATTCTTCCGCCCTGGTCCTGGAATATGAAGGGCTGCAGCGGCAGCGTCAATTTTTTTCGCCGGTATACAAAACGGAATACGATGTGGCGAGGAGACTCCCGGACTTCCGGAATGTATTGTATTGGGCTCCCCAGGTTCAGACCGATTCTTCCGGGGAACGGGAAATAAGCTTTTATAGTTCCGACCGCCATGGGAAATACCTGATCCTGGTCCAGGGCATCACGGATCAGGGACTTGCCGGGGTCCAGCGAAGCCTGATTGAAGTCGGCCAGTAAAGCCAATCCCAATTCCGATATTTAACTGCAGCTACCTATTTGAGGATCATTCCGAGCGCAAGCTTTTTACCGGATTGGCCAGTGCGGCGCGCACCGATTGAAAACTTACCGTGCAAGCCGTAATAAGCATCATGGCTCCACCCGCGATCAGGAAAATGTCCGCTTTGAGCGGCACCCGATAAGCAAAACCATTCAGCCACAGGCGCATAAGCCACCAGGATAAGGGGAAGGCAACCAATATCGATGCGCCGACCAATTTCAGGAATTCCTTGGACAGCATAAAGACCAGCATCCCGACGGAAGCGCCGACGACTTTGCGGATGCCAATTTCCTTTTCCCTTTGTTGGGCCGTGAATGCGGCCAGGCCGAATAATCCCAGGCAGGAAATGAGAATGGCCAGGCCGGCGAAATACCGGGAAAGGACGGATACCCGGGATTCCGCTTGATAGAGGTCCTGGTAAGCCTGGTCCAGGAACTGGTAATCGAAAATGAAGCCTGGGTTATAGGACGAATAAAACTGTTGCAAACGGGCAATGGTCTCTCTTTCCTGGCCGGCTCTGAGGCGGACCATATTCTTGTACCAGGTGCTTCCTTTCGTATCCAGCTGGATATACAGCGGTTTGACTTTTTCGTGCAAGGATTCAAAATGAAAATCCCTTACGACCCCGATAATCTGGTATGTCTGGACATCTCCAATGGTCAGGCGTTTGCCGATCGGGTCTTTGTACCCCATGGCCTGAGCGGCCGTCTGGTTGATGAGGATCTTGTTGGAATCGCTTCCAAATTCCTTGGAAAAGCTCCTCCCGGAGGCCATCTCCATACCCATGGTTTCCACGAAATCATAGCTTGCTCCGATGCCTTCGAAATAAATTGGGGTGTTGGGATCTTTACCATCCCAATCGAGACTAATTGTGCCATAGTTCCTGCCGATCAGATTGTGATAGGTGGCCGAAGCATTTACGATACCCGGTATTTGCTTCAACGCCATTCGGAAATTTTCCTGGTTTTCCAAAACCTTGCCCTCCGATTTAAACCGGATGACATGGTCCCGGTTATACCCCAGGTTCATCGTCTGGATCAGACGCATTTGCCGGTATACGGCCAGGACGCCGATGATCGCCAAAACCGAAAGGCTGAATTGAAAAATCACCAAGGATTTCCGGGCGATTAGACTGGAGTTGGACAGGGGAAACTTCCCTTTAAGCACCGTCACTGGGTCGAATCCGGAAAGGTAGAGCGCGGGAAAGCTTCCGGATACCAAGCCGGTGAACAAGGCGATCAGCAATGCTGCAGGAATCCATCCCGGGTCTGCGATAAGGGATATCTGCTTTCCCGTAAGCTGATTGAACTCCGGGAGCAACAAAAAACAGATCCCGATGGCAATGATCAAGGCGGCCAGGGCGAGCAGGCAGGGCTCAACCAGGTATTGCCCGATGAGTTGACCGCGACGGGCCCCAAGGACCTTTTGGACCCCGGCATCGCGGAGTTTGCGGGAAGATTTGGCGGTGGACAGATTCATGAAATTGATGCAGGCAATGGCCAGAATAAAGATGGCAATCAGGGAGAACAGTCGAACGTACTCAATCCTTCCTCCCAGGCGCTGGCCGTGTTCAAAGGTGTTCATCAGATAGCTGTCCGCAAAGGGCAGGACGATGGCCTGCCGGCTGGTATCCTGGGTATTGTCCCTGATTATATGAGCAATTTTCCGGTTAAACGCACCGATATCTGTCCCCGGCTTCAAGAGGACAAAATTGTGCGGCCCGGTCGCATACCAATTTTTTACCCACGGCATAATATCACGATAGTAGTCAAATGAAAGAACAAAATCGAATTGCTGGGAAGAATGAGCGGGAAGGTTGGCAAAAACTCCGGAGATCGCGAATTCCCGGTCGTGTTGAAACAAAATGGTCTTGCCGAGCAGGTTTTCGGTAGTCTGGAAAAGCTTTTTGGCCAGATTTTCCGAAATGACAATTGAGCCCTTGTCCCGCAAAAGATCGGCGCGATTTCCCTCTAGCAGCTTAAATGAAAATACCTGGAAATACTCCGGCTCGGCATATTGGCCGACCGCTTGAATGTTCTTATCCCCCACCGATAAGGTAAAGGATTGGAACCAAGCCGGCGGAGCCAGGGTCGCTTCATATTGAACCTCCGGCATTTGCCTGGCCACCGCGTCCCCCAGCTGACCCGAAGATTCATCGGAAATCGCTAGCTGGTGATTGTAATTCCGGAGCTCCATGAGCTGATAGATCTGAGCGCTATGGTCAAAGAAATGATCGAATTGCCGTTCATCGGATACCCATAGATAAATCAGCAATGCGCAGGCCAGGCCGGCGGAAAGTCCCAACAAGTTGAGCAAACTGAACCGCAAATCTTTCCGCAAGCGGCGCCAGGCGAGTGTAACGTGCTTTGAAATGATCATAACGTGCATTTGGAAGGGTACCCATTTGAGCGGCTTCGAACCGCAAGACCCCGGGAAAAAGGAATCGATAGACTAAAGTGTAGTAAATTTCAGAAATGTTGCGTTTCCCGCATTCAATGGATGAGCCGGGGCAAGCCAAACAAGTATCTTCAATAACGGTGACAAATTATCCTAGCTGGAGCATGATTCCGGGAAGCCCTACGCCAAGTTCCATCAATTTCCCAAAGCGATTCCGGTCGCACCCCCTTCCCCCAATATATTGATAAGGCCATTTTTCCAATAGACGGCATCATTGCTCCCGCCATTGCCCGATACGTATACGTCCGAGCCGGATACGGCTATGCCGGTGGCAGCTGAACCATTGGGAAGACCGACGAGCACCCCATTTTTCCAGTAAGCAGCTTGGTCCGGTCCGCTGTAAGTAAAGCCAGCAATATAGACGTCCGTTCCCACGACCGTCATGGCCGAGACAATTCCATTGCCTCCCAGTGGCTGCTCAACGCCATTTATCCAATAGACGTCCCCGCTGTTCAATGAACTCCCCGCCACAAAAACCGCATTGCCCGATGCGGCAATCAACTTGGCATCGTATCCATCTGTCAGGTAGTTCAATTGGCCATTCTTCCAATACACCGCTACTTCATTCCCGAAATTGATCCCCAGAATGCCTGCCACATACACGTCTGAACCGGAAACAAAGATAGCATTTGCCGAAACCGCGGTGACGCTGTCCATATTTTGGGTCAGATTAACCATCGTTCCGTTTTTCCAATAGATGGCTGCGGCAGTTAAGGTGTTCCGGCTAGTCGCAGTATATCCCGTAACATATACATCTGATCCCGAAACAAAAAAGGAAAAGGTGCCCGCCGCATTTGGAATATTGATGAAATCCCCATTTTTCCAATAGCCGGTACTGCCCAGCATATAAACATCATTTCCCTGCACAAGGATCGAACTGATTACCGAAGCGCTTGGTAGCCGATTGGTGGTACCGTTCTTCCAATACGTTCCGACCATTTGGGCAATGAGCGTATCGTGATAACCGGAAACGTAGACGGTGTGGCCATTGGACGATTCCTTTTTACATGAAACTAAGGCAAGATAAAATAGCCCAATCGCGCAAGAATATTTACTAGGTTTCAATCTATTTGGTTAGGATGATTAAAGAGTGCATTTCCTGGAACGCGGATTTATGAATTTTTCAAGAAGATTATCAACTGATTGCGGCATCTACTATGCCAACAGAAGCAAATCCTTGATTTTTAGCCCTATAGCCGGTCGCCAATCCGAAAACTACTATATCCCAGCGAAAAAATCAAGTGCATTGCGGGATCAATTTGCCCTAAAATCGAACATTCAATTCTGCTCCCATTCGAACCTGCCGGATCCGTCTGCCTTTTCGGCCGCAGCATTTTTCTGGGCCGGAGTCCAGCTAAGACGAATGATCGACCTGTTTCCACAATTATCAAACCATCTCTCCTTTCCGCTTGATTTGTAAAGGGTTGAAATTTTGATGCACGTAGGTTACCCGACTGGTATCATTTTTTTGTGCTTTTCATGCAAGGCCTTGCCGCTAGGACTTTGAAAAAACGCTGGGAGCTATTTCCGCAGGCTGAACAGGATTCATTAGCTGGGTAATGGAGAAGCGGAGGCAGCATAAATGAGTTAAAGCAGCAATTCAGAAATGCCTTTATTTTGACTGATAAAAGAGTAGTATGCCCTAGTTACGGCAATACATATCGAGAGATGTTTTACATCCCGTATAGCTACTTCAATTCTTCGGTTACTTTTGAGTTCGGCTGCGTCCGCACAAATGGGAAATATATGAGACTTAAGATTTTAATTGGAATTTTTCTTTCGTTCAATCTAACTTTTGGACAGCACCCGAAAATTACAAAAATTGATGGTGGGATGATATCCATACATGCCATCGACAGCACGATTCTTCACCTGATGAGCGCCGCAAAGGTGACTGGGCTGGGGCTGGCCATTATCAATGGCAACAGGATCGTGTATGAAAAAGCGTATGGTTATAAAAACATGGAGACCAAAGAAGTCTTGGATACATCGACCGTATTTTATGGGGCTTCGCTGAGTAAAGCGGTATTTATGTACCTGTGTTTAGCGCTCGTCCAGCAAGATATTTTAAACCTGGATAAGCCGCTTTACCAATACCTGGATAAGCCATTGCCGGAATATCCGAGATATACAGATTTGGCCGGAGATGACCGCTGGAAATTAATCACCACCCGGATGTGCCTGAGCCATACTGCGGGCTTCGCGAACTGGAGATTTCTGACAGCCTCGACAGGAAAATACGACCGCAATGGTAAACTGGCTATCTACTTTATGCCCGGATCAAGATTTGCTTATTCGGGAGAAGGGTATGCATTACTGCAAATAGTTGTAGAAAAGATAACCGGAAAAAATCTGGAGGAGCTGGCGGAGAAAAATGTCTTTCAACCAATCGGGATGGAGCGAACGAGCTATATATGGCAACCGCGATTTGAAAATAATTATGCTCTGGGATATGACGAAAACGGCAAACCGCTGGAAAAGAACAAAAGGACGAACGCGGGCGCGGCAGGTTCCATGGAAACAACCCTGGCCGACTACGCGAAATTTATCCAGTATATCATGCAGAAAAAAGGGTTGAACCAGCAAATGTATTCTTTGATGCTGACCCCCGGAATACCCATTTATTCAAAACGAATGTTCCCGACAATTACGAGCGATTCCACTACGGAGAACCGGGCCATCGATCTGTCCTCCGGGCTTGGATGGGGATTTTTGAACTGCCCGTATGGAAAAGCTTTTTTCAAAGGCGGGCATGACGATGGCTGGGAGCATTACAATATTAACTTTGTTGACAAGGGGACCTCCATTCTATTAATGACCAATAGCTCAAATGGCGAGGGCATATTTAAAGAAGTATTGGAAAAAATTATTGGAGACACGTTTACACCATGGAAATGGGGAAATTATATACCTTATAACGATCGATAGAACCCCAAGTACGTTGAAACTGAATTATATATGAGTAAAGTCAAAGTAATAGGTTTTTCAGTTTCACTAGACGGATTTGGTGCGGGTACTAACCAAAATATAGACAATCCATTAGGAACAAGAGGCCAAGAACTTCACACATGGATGTACCCGACAAAAACTTTTCGGAAAATGATTGGCAAATACCCTACCAAACTCAAAACTAGCATCGGCCTCGATAAGAAATTATCGCGCGATTGGATCAAAGATGGCGGTACTGAGGGAATAGATAATGACCTCACCGAAAACTCATTTGAAAATGTGGGTGCTTGGATTATGGGACGCAATATGTTTGGACCTGTTCGCGGACAATGGAGAGATGATGATTGGAAAGGCTGGTGGGGCGAAGAACCACCGTTTCATGTTCCTGTATTTGTCTTAACCCATTACGTAAGAAATCCTATCAAAATGAAAGGTGGAACAATATTCTACTTTGTAACCAATGGAATTAAGCCTGCATTGGAAGAAGCCAAAAAAGTGGCTGAAGGAAAAGACATACGTGTCGGAGGTGGAGTTTCAGCAATTCGTCAATTCTTGCAAGCAGGATATATTGATGAAATAAGATTTGCATTCTCACCCATCTTTCTTGGTTCAGGAGAACACTTATTTTCCGGAATTGATTTATCTAACTTAGGTTTCACTCACTTACAAAAAATAAATGGAGAAGGAGCTACTCACATAACATTGACAAAAGGATAGACAGAAAACGACATTGAGTGCCCTGAGTAATTCACAAGACGGTTCGGCCATTGGATGAGGACTCTTTTTTGCAAGAAACCAGGAAAAGGAGCCAGATCCAGGCAGGGCTAAAATATTTTCTAAGTCTCAATTTGTTCAGGTTGAGTGGCAATTATCCTTTCTGCAGGATCACGCGCTGATTCCCTATTAGGTGGCAGCAAATCAACCGATTACTGCCTCGCTCGACAGGAGCCGCCTTTCCCCCTCTTGGCCCAGGGGCTTGAGCTTCTTGATGAATCAAATTTAGAATATTTCTGCGGGGATGGGTCCCTCATCTGAATACCTCGGCACTTGGCTTGCCTTGAACCGTTAGCACGGCAAATTCTTTGGTTGCCTGGAAATCAGCCTGCTAATGGAACATAAACGGCATCTGGATCATTTGATTCACCGCCTGAATAAAGCCGGGAAGCGGGCCTTCCTTCCGCATGCTCGCAAGGCATTGAAACAACCTTAAGCGGGGCAAGGAAAATAGAATGGCTATATGCCCGCTCGCCCGTACCGTATACGCCCGGGTCTATTTTTCCAATTAGGATTTGCTAGCACTACAGAGATTTCTATTTGTCGGACAGGAATTGCCTTATATCTGCAGAAAAATGTCTTTTTCTTCCTTTGCTAGCAAAGCAAAGCCATGTTTTTGATAAAACTCTATCGCCCATTTCGCATCGGCCCAAGTCCCAACCATTTAGTCGTTAAATCAACATTAACAATTGTTTATCCGTAAAAATAGCCTACCTTTTAGAATTGACCAATACATGAACTTCGGGAATGATAATTAAATGAAAATTAGAAAACCGCATATTATCAAGATTGGCCCCATCAGCAAGAAACCTTCTCGCGAGTCTGTTGATCTCACTGCAAGGATCAGTAAAAAGTATAGGAGCCCTGCCATTGATCACCTTCACCAACTCGCTTTTGATCATTCTTTGCTGGCAAATATAATTTCTACTGTTAGTGATGGTAGAATAATTGAGGCCAACCTCGCGGCTTGCCAATTATTGGGATATAGTAAAAAAGACCTGTTAAGAAAGAATATGAAAGATATTTTTGTTTTTTCTTATAAGGATTTTAGACAAATTCTAAAAAAGAGGGAAAAATCAGGTCATGCGATAGGCAATCTGCCAATAATAAGAAGTGACGGCAAATATTTGCCATCTCAAATTACGTCTGTTGTTTTCATTGGGGATCATCGCATAAAAAAAGCGATCACCACATTGGTTGACAGGAGTGATAGTATTCTCTTTCAAAAAAATATTGACTCGAAAAAAGATAAACAGGTGGCTGCTGACATCGTTTTTGCAAAATCAAAGGCAAAGGTTACCTTATTGAGGCTTGATAAGTTAGAACATACGCTTGACAAAGAAATAACGGCAAGGGAAAGAATACAATCTTCATTGAATCACCAGCAAAAATCCTTTGAAAGCGAATGGAATGAAGAAATTAAATTAAAAGAAGTACAAATAGCCGATGCTATAACTGAAGGAAAACAGTTGGAAAGATCAGACATCGGTAAGGAATTGCATGACAATGTAAACCAATTGCTGGCAGCTTCAAGGTTGTATCTTGATATTGCTAGAAAAAACCAGGGTCATCGGGAATTGTATTTGAGCCGTTCTTCTGAATACATGCTTACCGCAATCGAAGAGATAAGAAAATTGACCAAAGGGTTGGTTTCCGATGTACTTAAAAATGTTGGGCTTTGCCATGCGATTAATAAGTTTTCCGAGGACATTATGGAAGTGCTTCCGATAAAAATAATTTGTACTATGGATGAGAAAATTCATTCCCAAATGAATGAAAAATTCAACTTAAATGTTTTCAGAATTGTGCAAGAACAACTGAACAACATTATCAAACATTCTAAAGCCGCAATAGTCAAAATTGACTTATCGCAAAATAAAAAATCCGTAATCCTTTCCATTTCAGATAATGGCGTTGGTTTTGATGCCACTAAAAATGCGAACGGAGCAGGAATAGAAAACATCAAAAGCCGCGCCTCCTCCTTTAAAGGGATTACCGATCTTGATTCGCAACCTGGTCAGGGCTGTGTTTTAACTGTAACGTTCCCTTTGTTAAGGGGCTTCCGCAATAAAAATGTGTAACAGCTGATCTTATTCAAGGATCTGTTTCTCGCCCCGCATCATCATCGATCTACCAAATAATGTAAAATCATTTTTGGATATCGCATCGAGGAGATAACGTGCATGCTTAGAGAAACCCAGAGGTCCAAAAGGCTTTATTGTGATCAAAATGGACTTTCAAAAAGAAGCATCAACATTCCGAGTCCAGCAGAATGGCGGAGGAAATTAATGGATGCGTCTTGAAAAAGGCCCTCTCCGAATTCCCGGTAATCATTAGCTGGAGCCGCTCCCGATAATTCTATAAAAGAGCATCATGAATGCCCGAATACTGGTCATTGAGGATAATTTGGAAGTTAGGGAAAGCATTACCGAAATCTTGAGATTATCCGATTATATTGTCGTCTCCGTTGATAACGGGAAAACAGGCGTGGAGAAGGCTTTATGCGAGTCCTTTGACCTTATCGTTTGCGATATTGTGATGCCCCAATTGGACGGATATGGAGTACTCCATCTCTTGGGCAAGCATAAGGGAACAAGGAATATCCCATTCATTTTCATGACGGCAAAGTCGGAAAAAGCCGATTTAAGGAAGGGTATGGAGATGGGTGCAGACGACTATCTTACAAAACCATTTGCAGTTACGGAATTGCTCAATGCAATTGAAGCCCAGCTAAAAAAATCAGAAGATGCGAACAGAATGATCTCTCCGGACGTAGAGGGCATCAATGACTTCATCAATCAGGCCGGCAAGTCAGGGCTATTGCAACTCACTTCGGACCAAAGAGAAATATATGATTTCAAAAAAAACACCAACTGTACACAAACGGCCAACGCCCTTCGGCATTATATTACATAATCAAGGGTAAGATAAAAATCTATAAAATTAATCAAGAAGGTAAAGAATTGATTACTAACATATGCACGGAAGGCGACTTTTGTGGATATACGAGTATTTTGGAAAATATTAATTACCGAGAAAACGCCGAGGTATTGGATGACGCCAGGCTGATGATAATCCCTGCGGCAGAATTTCTTACCCTTGTCACTAGTGACGTCAGGGTAGCTAAACAATTTATGCACTTAATAACCAGAAATGTACTGGAAATGGAGGAAGACTTACTCAACCTGGCATATAATTCCATAAGGAAAAAGGTGGCCTATGGGATTGTTCAGCAAATCGATGCTCATCATGGCCTGGGGAAAGTGCCAATTGTTCTGGATTTATCAAGGAAAGAGATGGCGCAGTCCATAGGCGTCGCAACAGAGTCTCTTGTCAGGACATTAGCGGATTTCAAGGGAGAGAAACTAATCGATATTCTGGAAGGAAAGATAATCATACTGAATGAATCAAACCTGAGAAAACTTCCTTCCTGAATCATCTCTGCAATTCAATTTCCTGGTTTAAGATCGTTGACTGCAGTTGCAATTGGACTATATAAACTCCCGAGGGTTGATTGTATAAATCAAAATCTGATTTAAATCCTCTAAACGAATACAATATTTCACCCAGCGAGTTATAAATATTTTACCGTTGAAAGAAGTGCTGATGGAAAACAGTGGCAGGAGATTGCAACAATTCAAGGAGCGGGCGGTTCGCTCGTCTCGACTACCTATTCTGTTACAGACGAGATCCCGGATAAGTCGCTTTCTTACTATAGATTAATGCTCACTGATTTGGATGGGAATAATACGTATAGTGCTATT
>Ga0207040_1036_pt1 | contig 40540 bp, 38 predicted proteins | sample Alteio_BWMinCont_72_FD_153279 | JGI IMG/M metagenome (GOLD analysis project Ga0207040, IMG submission 153279) | Enriched cells from forest soil in Barre Woods Harvard Forest LTER site, Petersham, Massachusetts, United States -... | ecosystem: Environmental > Terrestrial > Soil > Temperate forest >... | reverse complement strand
TCAATTTTACCGCTATTGGAGGAAACCTGCCCAGCTCGGCTGCCCTATGCGGCAATGTTGTCGTTTGGAAACCGGCACATACCCAAATCTTCAGCGCGCAGATTTTTATGCGGATCCTTTTAGAAGCGGGTTTGCCCCCCGGAGTGATCAACCTGGTCTTTGTGGATGGAATCCAGTTGGGGAAAGCCTGTTTTTCCCATCCTGATTTTGCCGGAATCCATTTTACCGGCTCAACGGCGGTATTCAATACGATCTGGAGAACCATTGCGGCCAACCTCGACTCCTATCGTTCTTACCCCCGCATCGTCGGTGAGACCGGCGGAAAAGATTTCGTGATCGCACACCCCAGCGCCGATCCCGATGTCCTGGTAACGGCCCTGCTTCGCGGCGCCTTCGAGTACCAGGGACAGAAATGCTCCGCGGCCTCCCGGGCTTATATTCCAGCAAGCCTTGCCGCGGAAGTAAAAAAGAAATTGGTAGCCGGCATCCGAAGTTTTACGATGGGACCGGTCGATAACTTTAGTCATTTCATCAACGCGGTCATCGACGAAGCCAGTTTCGACAAGATCAAGTCCTATATCGACAAGGCCAAAAAGGATCCCCAGGCAGAAATCTGGGTAGGTGGTAAATGCGACAAGTCCAAGGGCTATTTCGTGCAGCCTACAGTGATAGAAGCGAAAAAACCGGATTTTTTAACGATGAAAGAAGAGATTTTCGGGCCCGTCCTCAGCATATACATTTATCCGGACAAGGATTTTATCAAAACCCTGGACCTGGTCGATTCCACTTCGCCCTATGCCCTGACCGGATCGATCATTGCCCGGGATCGAAGCGCCATTGAGCTGGCGGGCAACCGCCTGAGGTACGCGGCAGGTAATTTCTACATCAATGATAAGCCCACAGGGGCCGTAGTCGGTCAGCAGCCCTTTGGAGGAGCGCGAGCCAGCGGGACCAACGATAAGGCGGGCTCCATCCTGAACCTGTACCGCTGGCTCAGCGCCCGGACGGTCAAAGAAACTTTTGATCCACCCCGGGAGTACCGGTATCCGTTCCTGGACGGAGAATAACCAACCATGCCGGCGCTGCCTTTTGGAAGCGTTGATCTATGCTTACCTTACTCATTTCTAAAAAGTCAATGGCGACGCTTCTGGATGGGCAATTCAGATGATGCAGGAGAAGGCAATATGACGTAATTTAGAATCTGATACGGGTTCTGGGATGCCGGATGCACCCGATAGAATAGCAGTTGACGGTTCTTTAGCGACCCCTTGGAATTGCCGCTGGCCGCGCCCCGCGATGATTCCATTTCGGATTCAGATTCCCGGGGGTCTGGGTTCCGCTACGGAAAAGCCAGCAACTACCCATTGAGGTTAGGAACGGACCGGATGAAAGTGGGCGCCTCCTGATTTCTTTGCAGCAGTCTGCCAATGGGCTGCAGTTTATAACAAATTTTCTTCCGATTGAAGACAATCCTCACCGCAGATCAATTGGCTTTTACCATTCGAAGACTCAGTCATCAGATCCTCGAGCACCACCCGGGACTCAGCGAAACCGTGCTAATCGGTATCCAGCCCAGGGGAATCCATCTGTCTAACCGGGTGGTGGAGCAGATCGCTTTGCTGATTGCGCCGCAAAAAATCCGATACGGCAAACTGGACATCACCTTTTATCGGGACGATGTCCGTCAGGGTCTCCATACCTTGAACCAGACGGATATCCCGTTCTCCATAGAGGGCCAGCAAGTCGTATTGATCGACGACGTCCTCTACACCGGAAGAACGATCCGGGCTGCCCTGGATGCCCTTCTGGACTTCGGGCGGCCGGCCAAGGTGGAGCTCTGCATCCTGATCGACCGACGCTTCAGCCGGCAATTGCCTATCCAGGCCGACTATATCGGGAAGTCGATCGATTCCATAGTGACCCAGCGGGTAAAAGTGTTTTGGAAGGAAAAGGATAACCAGGAAGAAGTGGCCTTATTGTAACCTAACCGGACTAAACTACCGCAAGAGGCGGACCATAACAAGTTCCGCGGAATTTACCTACAAAGATTAACTTTGCCCTTTAATGCAACTGAGCACTAAACATCTACTCGGCATTCGAGAGATACAGCCTTCTGATATTCAGCTCATTTTAGATACGGCAGCTCAGTTCAAAGAAGTCCTGCAACGGCCCATCAAGAAGGTCCCCACCCTGCGGGATGTAACGATCGTCAATTTATTTTTTGAGAATTCTACCCGCACCCGGATTTCCTTTGAACTGGCGGAAAAAAGACTTTCCGCAGATACGATTCTTTTTTCTGCGTCTTCTTCCTCTGTTTCAAAGGGCGAGACCCTGCTGGACACGGTGAACAATATTCTGTCCATGAAAGTGGACATGGTGGTCATGCGACACAGCGCCAGCGGAGCACCCCATTTTTTGGCCAAACACATTCCTGCTTCGATCGTAAACGCCGGCGACGGGATAAACGAGCACCCAACCCAGGCTCTCCTGGACGCTTTTTCCATTCGGGAAAAGCTTGGTTCCCTGGAAGGCCGCAAGGTGGCCATCATCGGTGATATTATGCATTCGCGGGTTGCGTTAAGCAATATCTACCTGCTGAAGAAAATGGGCGCGGAGGTCCTGGTCGCCGGCCCTCCTACCCTGATCCCCAAATACATTCGGGAGGCCTTCGATGTCCGGGTGGAATACAATCTTCGAAAGGCGCTCCAATGGTGTGAAGTCGCCAACGTGCTTCGGATCCAGCTGGAGCGGCAGAACCAGGTGCTTTTCTCTTCACTCCGGGAATACAGCCGCGCCTATGGCATCAACAAGCGCCTGCTGGATAGCCTGGATAAGGAAATCGTCCTGATGCATCCCGGACCCATCAACCGGGGCGTGGAACTGGACAGCGACGCGGCGGATAGCCAGCAATCCATCATTTTGCAGCAGGTGGAAAATGGGGTGGCGGTCCGCATGGCCGTACTATATTTGCTGGCAGGCGGCAAGGCAGAATAGCCGGAAAGACCGCAAGGGCCAAACAAAACCTTCAGCATGCAACGCATCTGCCTGTTCCCGGGAACATTTGATCCCATTACCATCGGCCACCTGGACATTATCCATCGGTCTCTGGGTCTTTTCGACAAACTCATCATTGGCATTGGACGAAACGTTAACAAGGCTGCCATGTTTTCTGAACAGCAGCGCCTCCAATGGATCCGGGAAATATTTCGGGAAACCCCCCAGATCAGCGCCGTTGCCTATGATGGGCTCACGGTGCAATGCTGCCGGAATGTGGGAGCGAATTTTATCCTGCGTGGCATTCGGTACGTTAACGATTTTGAATATGAAAAAGCCATCGCTGACATGAACCGGAGCCTGGACAAAGACATTGAAACGATTTTTCTTACTTGCCTGCCACAATACACATCGGTGGCTTCAACTCTGGTCCGGGACGTGCTTCGCAACGGCGGAGACGCTACCCAATTTCTGCCGGAAGCCGTTGCCCGGTCCTTACCGCAAAAAGCAAACTGAATATGGCCATTTGGTTTAATGAAAATTTGAAAGTCGAGCAGATCCGCTCCTTTGCCGCAGATACCTTAAACGAGTATATTGGCATTGAGTTCACCGAGGTGGGAGAAAATTACCTGAAGGCCAAAATGCCAGTGGACCGCCGCACCAAGCAAGCCTATGGGCTGCTCCATGGCGGGGCTTCGGCCACCCTGGCCGAAACGGTGGGCAGTGTAGGTTCGGCCATGGTGTTGGACCCGGAACAATTCTTTTGTGTTGGCATCGAGATTAACGCCAATCATATCGGGAGTGCGAGGGAGGGTTTTGTGATAGCTACCGGGACGCCCCTGCACCTGGGCGGAAGCACCCATGTCTGGGACATCCGGATCATTGATCACCGGGACAAACTCATCTGTGTCAGCCGGCTGACCCTGGCCATATTGCGCAGGCGCCCGGCTTAAGTGGCTATTCCGGAGGCCGTCAAAACGTCGCGGATGGAGGGAAAGCTATTCGCCAGCAGGTCCGGGATCATCCGGGGATTAACCCAGCGCAATTCCGTAATCTGCTCATCCAACTGGGGTATCAGCGCATCGCGGCCAGGGGAAGTCATGGCAAACCAGCTGGTCTCTTTCAAGTATTTCCTTCCCTTTTCTTCGTATACGTGTCGGGTAATCAACAAAAATTGCAATAGGGTAATGTGGATGAGACCGGTCTCTTCCCGGACCTCCCGCAAACTGCATTCTTGGATTGACTCTCCGGAGTCGCGCTTGCCCTTCGGCAAATCCCAATTTCCCCGGCGGAACATGAACAGGACCTCCCCGTCGGGGTTGCGGATCAGGCCACCGGCTGCTTCCACCAGCGTAAATTTCCTCCACACGGCCTGGCGTAATTCCTCAAAGTCTTCATGCCACAAGATCCCGGCTTCCCAATGGTCTTCTTCCAAGTTTCGAATCAACTGTTCAATGGCTTTGGCTGACCAATGATCAAGGACCAGCATGCGCTGTCGATCCCCGGGCGGATAGATAGCCTCCGTCAGGGCATCGGAAAGGATAAGCGGCTTCCCCCTAAAGTAAATCTTGATATGCATGCTGGAACTAATTGATTTTCACTTGGAATTACCGCTTTGAAATCATCGCTAAAATAAGGGCATTCCCGGCAAGGACAAACGAGGCTTCTCCGGGCCCGGGTATTGAGGAGTTTAGTAACTTCCCGGAACAATCTCGGTTCAAAATGAAAAAAATCTTCCTCCTGATCGCCCCCGCCCTGCTGACGGTTCAGTGGTCCTTCGCCCAAGTTGTGCGGAAGGGAGGGATAGAAATCGCGACCATTAAAACCCCAACTGTTCAATGCGAGGAATGTAAACAAAGACTGGAAAATTATGTTAGCCGGGAAGAGGGAGTCCAAAAAGTGGTGGCCGATTGGCGCAAAAAAATCACGAAAGTTACCTACGTCGTCGAACGCACCAATTACGAAAACGTCAAAACGGCCATTGCCAATGCCGGATTTGATGCCGATGACGTAACCGCCAACCCGGAATCCTACCAGAAGCTGCCGCGCTGCTGCAAAAAGCCGGAAGATGGTGGCGGCCCGCCCAAGAAGAACTAAATAATACCCGCTCAATACTTTATTTCCACTGCAAACCGGCCTTCCCCGGTGCCCAACTCGGCCGACGCAGCATTACTCAACCGGATCAGGAGCCCAGAACTCTCTTTCATTTCCGGCAGCTGTCCCAATACTTTGGCATAGACCGACTTGCCGGAAGCCTGGCTGCTGATCCGCACAATGGTCCCCACGGGAGCGCTATTGAGCAAGGCATAGTATTTTCCGTCTTGCCAGCCGCTGGTACTTTTAAATGTTCCAGCTTGCCCGGCCAGGGTATGGGTGCCTTCATTGTATTCCACGCGGAAATAACCTCCGGCCGGATGATTGCCGCTAGAAACGTACAGGGGTTTATTCTCCTGATTCGCCGCCGGAGGATTGTCGGATCGGGTATCGGGTTTATTGTTAGCCAAGTTCGCAGGGGGTGCGGAATAATCCGGATGGATCCCCGGATCGGTCGTGGCCGTTGGAGCGAAAGCCGCTTTGGCTAAGGCGGATTGGGAGGTTCGCACCCGCAAAAATCCGACGATCAGCGGCATGCCGGCATGGGCTTGCTCCGGGCTGGTGTGATTCCATTTTTCCAGGTTAAGCACTGGGACATTATTGTACTCCATACTGATGTGATAAAGCCATTCTTTCGGCAAAATGATGTGATACACCGGGACCAGGCTTTCACCGGAAACCTGAAGGCCGTTTTGCGAGAAATTTGCCGTTTGCAGCGGAACCTTTATTATTTGGCCCGACCCGAGTCCCTTGTCCAGGGAGAGGGCGTTATAGGTCGCGATTTGTTTGGGAACCAAATTATAGAGGCGTCCGACGCTATACCAGGTTTCGCCGGAACTCACCGGGTGGACCAGGTAAAAATTGCCCGCCGTTCCCTGAATGAGCAGCTGATCGTTTTGTGAATAGGCAGCGGCCGAAATTAAGATCGAAAGAAAAGACAGCACGGGGAGTTTCATCTTCGGTCTGATTTGATGTTGCCCAATTGAACGCAAAGATGCACAAATATCTTGCAAATGAAACGTCAAAACTGTATTTTGCGCGCGTGAAAATAACCGGCAAATGGCAAATCGCTGAGGCTGAATTAGCCGGAAAGCCCCTAGCAAAAAAGGACCTCGCCGGAATGACCCTGGAGCTCGATGAGACCTCCTATCAACTGATCGATAAGATGGTCATCGACAGCGGGATTATCGAGCCTGTCGCGGGAGCTCGCCCTGCGGCGTTGCGGATCACGGGAGTCTTTGGGCCAAATAAAGGCAAGACTTTTTACTGCATCTACCGGTTTGAAAAGCAGGACCTGATCATGTGTTACAATTTGGGCAAAGGCCCACCCCCCGCCAGTTTCGTTACGCAGGAACAATCCCTTCTTTACCTCGTCCGCTATCGCCGCTTAAAATGACCGGAATCCGGCCGGTCTTTCCTTACCCTCCAGTCGGTCGGATAATAATTGTTGTAGCGACTGCCGATACCTTTGGCCCAGCCTAGCCCCAGTCCCTGATGGGTAACCAAGGCCCATCCGCGGAAATTGGGCGGCTGATTCGAGTCCTCCTTTCGCAGGTAGGCCAGGGCCTCTTCCTCATTCAATTCCCAAACCGGTAGACCCGCCGGCAAAAGGCCGCTTAAGGCTAGCTCATGGTGAGGAATAAGTTCCCTGGGAAGCAGCCGGCCCACCCGGGTACCGGCTTTTTGAATCGAAAGATTGCCATTCAACCATTGACAGTCTGCCCAAGCCGCAGGGGCTATGGCAAACAAGTCCTGGCCATTTTTCAGCCAGTGCCAGGCGGTCGAGTCCCCTATCCAGGGATTAACCCGCTCCCTTTCCTTGCTGGTCAGTTGGGCGGCGCTTGCTTTCTGCATCCTGATCCCGGATGGGTGCTCCGGTTCATCTTTTTTCAGGCAGGTAAGAAAAAAACCTTCCCCCTCCAATTTATCCGGATAGAATCGATATCCGCTTCCCTGGTTGCCAGAGGAATGGGTTTCAATGATTTGCCAATTCCCCCCAGCGGCCTGACCTTGCAGCTCGACCGAAAGGGAAATACTGGTTGCTTTTTTCCCCCAGGAATGCATCATCCAATCCAATATTCCTTCATTTTCTTCTACGGAAAACGAGCAGGTGCAATAGATGAGGACGCCCTGGGGACGGAGGGCAGGCCAAACGGAATCCAGTATCCGCTGCTGCCGGCGCTGGCAATGAATCACGGCTTCCGGCGACCATTCGGCCTTGGCCCGGGGATCTCTGCGGAACAATCCGCTGCCGCTGCAAGGAGCGTCTACGACGATCAGATCAAAAAACCCGGAAAAAGAGGAAAAATCAGAAGGATCATTCCGGCTGAGCAAAACCTGGGGAGAGCCCCATTTGGTGAGGTTTTCATACAAAACCGCCTGACGATTTCTGACGGGTTCATTACTCACCAAAACGCTTTCCGGAGACAAAATCGAATGCAGTAGGGTGGACTTCCCCCCGGGTGCCGCGCAAAGATCAAGGGCCCGGATGCGGCCTGACAGGTCCAGGCATTGGCGCACGGCTTGCTCCAGGAACATGCTGGAGGCTTCCTGCACATAGTATGCACCGGCGTGTAACAGCGGGTCAAGGGTAAACGACGGCCGGGACTGCAGGTAGAATCCATAGGAGGACCAGGGAACCGGCCCTCGGATCTCTAGCCGCGGAACCTTCCGGGAGACGGATTTGGTTGGATGGAAGCGAACCGAGACCGGTGGCAGAGCCTCCTCGTGAGCCCGCAAAAAATCAATTTTATTCCAGCCTTGAGCCCCTTCCAGGGAGGCAAGAAAATGTTCGGGCCATTCCATGCTTGCCAATGAATTCATTTTACGCGGCCAGGCCCTTGCAGACCCCGAGGGCCAAATCATTGAATCGCCTTGATTTCTGTGATCAGTTGTTGCAGGATACTCTTGGCGTCGCCAAAGAGCATGGAAGTCTTGGGTTGATAAAAGAGTTGGTTATCGATCCCGGCATATCCCGGTTTCATGCTCCGCTTATTGACGATCACTGCTTTGGCCAGTTCGACTTCCAGGATCGGCATACCGAAAATCGGTGAATCCGGGTCGGTCTTCGCCGCGGGGTTAACCACGTCGTTGGCTCCCAGAACCAGCACGACATCCGTGGAAGGGAATTCCTTATTTGCCTGCTCCATTTCGAGTAGACGGTCGTAGCTCACATCCGCTTCCGCCAGTAACACATTCATATGGCCCGGCATTCGGCCCGCTACCGGATGAATCGCGTAACTGACTTCGACGCCTTTTTCGGTCAACAAGGTTTCCAGTTCCTTGCAGGTATGTTGCGCCTGGGCGACAGCCAAACCGTAGCCGGGCACAATCATGACTTTTTTGGCATAGGCCATCAGCATCGCAGCATCGCTGACGGATATCTCGCGATAGGCTTGGTCTTTTTTTACTTTAGATGCAGCGGATGCCGACGCCCCGAATGACCCGATGAGCACGTTACTCAGGGATCGGTTCATCGCCCGGCACATCAAAATAGTCAGCAGGGCGCCGGCTGCGCCAACCAGGATGCCCCCGGTCAGCATGGCTTTGTTGTCGTAAAGGAACCCCCCGCAGGCAGCAGCGGCTCCGGTAAAGGAATTTAACAAGGAAATCACTACCGGCATATCGGCGCCGCCGATAGGCAGCACAAAAAAACAACCATAAGCGAGGGCCAGGAAAACGAGGGAGTAAAAGAGAAGGTGCGCCCGGCCGGTGCCGCCGTTTGCGTAGGAAAAGGACCAACCGGGTCCAGTCACCTGTACCCCGAGCAGCTGATCTCGGTTCAACAGGAGATACAAGGCCCCCATCATTACGAAAAACAGGATTACCAAGTTCAGCAGGTGCTGCCCGCGAAAACTGAAATCTTTCATTCGACCATTCAGCTTTAGCCAGGCCACCACGCTTCCGGCAAAGGAAACGGATCCGATGATGAGCCCGGCCAGGATGATGAGCAAATGACCCCCGGAGACCGGAATAACTCCATGATCCAGCAGGGACTTCCAGTCGCCGGATATCAGGGACGCCCAGGCATGCGTCGCATGCCCGGGAAGCGAGATTTCCTGGATCCGGTTGAATTCCACGATCGAGATCAGGGCCGCACAAGCTCCCCCCATACCATTGAACAAGCTGACCATCTCCGGCATAGCAGTCATCTTTACCCTTCGAGCTGCCAGCGTTCCCAGCGTTCCTCCCAAAGCAATGCCGGTCACAATCCATCCATAGTGACGCAAGCGATGTCCGTCAGATTCGTAAAGGAATATCGTGGCCAGGACGGCCAGGGTCATGCCGGTGGCGGCGATCCAGTTGCCCCTTCGGGCGGTGGCCGGATTGGAAAGCATCTTCAAGCCGAGGATAAAACTAACTGAGGCAATCAGGTAGGATAGGCTCAGAAGGTTAACACCCATACTGATGAAATTTGGTCCGATCCATCCAAGAGGCGACCGATCGGATTACTTCCTTTTTTTAAACATTTCCAACATCCGGTCCGTGACGACAAAACCTCCCACCACATTCAAAGTGCCCAGCACCACAGCGCAGAATCCCAAAATCAGGGCAAGCACATTGTCATCGTCTGCCGTGCCCATGACAATGATGGCACCAATAATGACCACGCCATGGATGGCATTGGCGCCGCTCATCAAGGGCGTGTGCAAAACGCTGGGCACCCGGCCAATTACTTCGATGCCCAGAAAAATCATCAGGATCAGGATATAGATCACCTGCTGTTCGCCTCCGATCCACTTTAGTAGGTTGTCCATGGGTATTTAGTCTGATTATTTTATTCGTTCGTGAACCACCTCGCCGCCGCGCGTAATGCAAGCGCCCTTGACTAATTCATCCGCAAAATCCGGCGCCAGCCGGCCTTCCTTATCAGCAAGCAGGTCCAGGAAATGGATCAGGTTCCTGCCGTAAAGCCTGCTGGCATCTAATGGCATGGTGGATGGCAGCGAGGACTGGCCCACGATGCGGACGCCATGATGGACCACGGTCTGCCGGTCCTTGGTCAGTTCGGTATTTCCGCCACTGGAAGCCGCCAGGTCGATAATGACTGAGCCTTTTTTCATGGCCTCAATCATCGTACTCGTGACCAGGATGGGAGCTTGCTTACCGGGGATCTGGGCCGTAGTAATCACAATATCCGCTTTGGCGATGCTGGCCCCGATCCGGTTTTTCTGCCGGACCTGAAACTCCTCGCTTTGTTCAACCGCATAGCCTCCGGCTGCCGACGCATCGGCCGCCCCTTCCACATCGATGAATTTTGCGCCCAAGCTCATAACTTCTTCCCGTACCGCAGGCCGGGTATCAAACACTTCAACCACCGCGCCCAGGCGCCTGGCCGTGGCAACGGCCTGAAGACCCGCCACTCCGGCGCCTAAGATCAGCAGCCTGGCGGGGGCAATACTCCCAGCGGCAGTCATCAGCATAGGAAAATATCGCGGAAACAGATCTGCCGCTATCAATACCGCTTTATACCCCGCAATATTGGCCTGTGAACTCAGCACATCCATGGGTTGAGCGCGGGTTATTCTCGGCAGCATATCCAGGCTAAAGGTCGTGAGATCCTGCATGGCCCATTGTTTCATCAGGTCCAAATAGTATTGCGGTTGATAAGCGCCAACCAGGGTTTTTGATTTTAACGCGGCAGGAACGCCGGCCGCCTGCATGCAAAGCAAAATTTCGGTTCCTTCGATTACTTCCTTGCGGCTCTTGACCTGTGCGCCATACCGGCCATAGTCCTCGTCGCCGCAAAATGCCTTTTCGCCGGCCCCCGATTCCACCCAAATCGTCCAACCCTTTTTTGCGAGCACTGAAACGTGTTCGGCCAATAGCGATACCCGGGTTTCCGGATCCGGTTCTTTGAGTAAACCAACAATCATAGCTTGGGTTTGGCGATGCGGGGCTTAAATTAGGTAAAATTTCTTAGGTGATTGCGTCGCAAACCCCGCAGGATTTTGCTTTTTTGCTCCCGATGGTTCAAAATCTGAAGCGGAAGTGCTGCTTGCTTCTGAATTCCGGGCGGAAAAAGACCAACCCAAGAAAAAACAGGTCGATCGTGAGCAAAACACGCGGATCTCGGCAGATGATTTTCCAGGCCATTTCCATTTCCCTGCTCCAGCGGATATCATCCAGCAGGATAACGGAAGACGGGGCCATGTGATCGGTCAATAAGCTGAAATACCGCAGCGTCGGTTCATAGCGATGGTTGCCATCCAGAAAAACGAGGTCAATTCCGCTGGAATAAAGCGCGTTATTTTCCAGCAGCGGATTCAATTGCTCATCAAAGGTTCCGGTTAAAATATCTACGTTGGAAATCGATAGGCGGCGCATTTGCGTCCTGGCCAGGGCAGCTATCGGAGCCGATCCTTCCAAACTGATCAGGCGGCCGGACGGCGACCCCAATGCCAGGCAGGCTGCTGAAAGGCCTAAAGAAGTGCCCAGCTCCAACATGGCTTGCGGCTGGTAATGTTGGGCCAGCCGGAACAAAAATCTGGCCCGCTTGTTCGGTTGCGCGGCACTGCGAACCAGTTCGCCAATGCGCCGGCGGTCCCGGATTCCGCCGGCGGGGCCCGCGCCATGATCGTCCACCCGGATCACCGAACGATCCTGCCTTAGCTCCTTTCGAAGCGTCTCGACGCGGGTAAGCGCGGGACCAGGCGGCTGGCCGGCCAACACGGAATGAGCAAATTCAAAAACAAAAGGAGAATGTATGCTATGGCCTGCGGCGCCCCGGGCGGAAAGCTGGTGGCGGAGAAATTGCCCAATGAGCCGGAAACTCCCTTGCACGGCGCAAATCTACTGTTTGCGCGGCGCTCCACTCCTGCCCATTCAGGAACCAATTCAGCGCTTGATCCAAATTTCGAAACTCATGTCGATGGGATTTTTGGAATCCGCAGCATAGTCTCGCCGTTCGGCTAGGCGCCAGCCCTCGTCCGAGAAGGCGGGAAAGCGGGCGTCTCCCTGGAATTCCGCGTGGACCCTGGTCAAATAGATGCGGTCGGCCAGGGGGAAGGCGGCAGCATACAATTGACCACCGCCAATGAAAAAGGACTCGAGACATCCCGTATCCCGCGCCAAAATCAGGGCTTCGTCGATCGAAGCGGCAAAGCGGATCCGGCCATCGACCAATTGAGTCGGGGGTTGGTGGCTGACCACAATATTATATCGTCCGGGCAAAGGCTTGCCTGCTAGGGAATCCAGGGTTTTCCGCCCCATGATCACCGGCATGCCCCAGGTCCTATTTTTAAAATATCTCGTGTCTTCCGGCAGGCGCCAAAGCAACTGGTTGCTCCTGCCAATCACCCCGTTGGAGCTGACTGCAGCAATCAGGCTGACCCCCGCTTGATGTGCAGTGGCAGGAAATTCAGATCCCAGAATGCGGTCGGGCATGTCCTCGGTTTTGTTTGATGATCAAAAACCCTAATGATTTGGCAGATCATACGGCAACCTGCGCGCGGATTGGCGCGTGGCTCCGGTAATGCTCCAGGGTAAAATCCTCGTAGTGGAAAGAAAAAATATCCCTGATTTCCGGATTGACCAGGAGCTGGGGCGGCTCAAACGGCGTCCGACTCAACTGCAGGTCCACCTGCTCCAGGTGATTGCGATAAATGTGGGCATCGCCAAAGCTGTGGATGAATTCGCCAGGCTCCAGGTTGCAGACTTGGGCGACAAGTCGGGTGAGCAGGGCATAAGACGCAATATTGAACGGAACGCCAAGAAAAGCATCGGCACTTCGTTGATAAAGCAGGCAGCTGAGCTTTGGCTTCAGGCCGGCCAAGCCCTGGCTGCCCGCATTGGCGGTCGGCGGCGGGGTTACATAAAACTGAAACAACACATGGCAGGGCAACAAAGCCATCTTGGGCAAGTCCGCCACGTTCCAGGCGCTGACGACCAGTCGCCGGCTATTCGGATCTTTGCGGATCTGGTCGATTACCTGGCTGATCTGGTCCGTTAGCCGGCCGTCCGGTCCTTCCCAGCTTCGCCATTGCTTGCCGTAAACCGGACCCAAGTCACCGTTCGGATCTGCCCATTCATCCCAAATGCTGACCCCGTTTTCCCGGAGGTACCGGACATTGCTGTCTCCCTTCAGGAACCAGAGCAATTCGTAAATGATGCTCTTCAAATGCATGCGCTTCGTGGTTACCAGCGGGAACCCCTTAGCCAGGTCAAAGCGCATCTGATACCCGAATACGCTCTTGGTCCCGGTACCCGTCCGGTCCTCCTTGGAGACCCCTTGTTCCAGGATATGTCTAAGCAGGTCAAGGTATTGTTGCATCCCGCAAATTACCCAATAAACGTCAAAAGCTTTCTTGCCCGCCTAGGAATGTGCGCATCCTGTGAATACAGCATTGGCAGTAAAAAAGACCGGATTGGCCGACCTGGCGCTATTCTTAACCATTCACATAATATGGCTTTTGGCCCTATCGATCTGGCATCAATTTAGAGCGACTATCTTCGTACCTGGCTGAATAAGGAGTGGTATTCTCATTTGCGAACCAATGAGATTCAAGGCAAAGCTGAAACAATCCGCATAGGCTCCTTAGCTTCTGGACCATTCCTATGCTCTGAATGACGGAGTACCATCATTAGCTGCAAAGACGTACGGGTTACCTAGGGAGAGCGGCAGACGCCTCCACAATATAATTCTTTCCCGAAAAGGGTGAGAGCTTTAGCACCTGCCCGGCGGGTGGATTTTTTTATTCAATAAAAAAAAATAAAAATGAAAAAAATCGTGTTCTGCGCAGCATTGCTGGTGGCGGCTGGTTCCGTTTCCACACTGTATGCACAACAACAACAGCAGGATCCAGCAGCAAGAGCCGCTGCCATGAAGCAAAAGCTGAAGGATGACCTGAAGCTGACCGACGTTCAGGCCGACTCTGTAGTGGCTATCCAGCAGGAATTCCGGCCGCAGATGCGGGCGATTTTCAGTGATCAGTCGCTTAGTCAGGATGAAAAGAGAGCCAAAGTTCAACCCCTGAATGATGCCCGGGACAAGCGCATTCAGGCCGTATTGGGCGATGATCTCTTCAAGAAATATCAGGATTGGGCTGCGGCTAATCGTCCGCAGCGTGGCGGCGGGGGCGGAGGAGGCAGCAACCAGTAGCCTGTTCAGTCATACATGCGTATTAGGACAAGGGGGCCATTGGCCTCCTTGTTTTTTTAGGAGGAACTCCTTACGCTCGATTTTTTTTGTTCCTTGGTCCAGGCATCTTTCAGCGATACCGTCAGGTTGAAGACCAATTTTTCTTCCGAACTATCCTTGTCCAGGCAGAAATAGCCCTTGCGCAGAAATTGATAGCGCTCGGCAAAAGCCGAACGCTTCAGTGACGGTTCGGCATAAACGCCCGGAAGAACCTGCAAGGATTGGGGATTGAGATAATCTGCCGGGTCCCCTTCCGCAGAAGACGGATCTTCTACACTAAACAACCGGTCATAGAGCCGGACTTCGGCGGTTATGGCATGAGCCCTGCTCACCCAATGCAGCGTGGCCTGTACTTTAATCCCCGAACGGTCCGCGCCACTTTTGCTTTCCGGAAAGTAAATGCATCGCAATTCCGAAGGCCGGCCTTCGGCGTCTTTGATCAGTTCCCGGCATTCGATGATATAGGCCCCCTTGAGCCGGACCCGCTGCCCGGGTGACAGCCGATGGAATTTCTTGGGCGGCTGTTCGATGAAATCGTCTTGTTCAATGTACAGGTCGCGGGAGAAAGGGACATCGCGGAAGCTGGTGGAAGGATCCTCGGGATTGTCCTCCACTTTGAGCCATTCCTCCCCCGCGGCATAATTTTCGATGACCACATGCAGGGGCTCAAATACCACCATTCGCCGCTGGGCAACTGCGTTTAAGTGCTCCCGGACGCAGAATTCCAGCAGGGAAACGTCGATCAGGTTATCTCTTTTCTGAACTCCGATCATTTCGGCAAAGCGCCGGATGCTTTCGGGAGTATAGCCTCTGCGCCTGAGCCCAGAAATGGTTGGCATCCGCGGGTCGTCCCAACCCAAAACCTTGCCATCATTGACCAACTGCAGCAGTTTGCGCTTGCTCATCACCGTGTAATTCAGGTTTAGCCGCGCAAATTCATACTGCCGGGAGGGGAATATTTCCAGCTTTTCGATAAACCAGTCATACAGTGGCCGGTGGCTGACAAATTCGAGCGTACAAATGGAATGGGTGATGTGTTCGAGGGAATCACTTTGACCGTGGGCGAAGTCATACAGGGGATAAATGCACCAGCTGTTTCCGGTTCGATGATGGGAAGCGTGTTTAATCCGATACATCACCGGATCGCGCAGCTGCATATTGGGAGAGGACATATCTACCCGGGCCCTCAGTACCCGCTCGCCGTCCCGGAATTTTCCTTCCCGCATACCGGCAAATAGGGTGAGGTTGTCTTCTACGCTGCGGTCTGCAAAACGGTTTCTTCTCCCTGCTTCGGTGGGTCCCCCCTTTTGCGCTGCGATCTCTTCGCTGCTGCTGTCATCCACATAAGCCAGTCCTTTGCGGATGAGCGTTTGCGCAAATCCATAGAGCTTTTCAAAGTAATCGGATGCGTAGAATTCGTTGGACCACTGGAATCCGAGCCACCGGATGTCTTCCTTGATGCTGTCGACATATTCCACATCTTCGGTAATCGGATTGGTGTCGTCAAAGCGAAGATTAGTCTTTCCTCCGTATTTCTCTGCCAACCCGAAATTCAGGCAAATGGACTTGGCATGGCCTATATGCAGGTATCCGTTGGGTTCCGGCGGAAATCTCGTGAGGATAGTCTGGTGTTTTCCCGCATTCAGGTCTTGTTCAACAATATCCTCTATGAAATTTAGCGGCTTTTCTGCGCCGATGTGGTCCTTCTCCATAAATGTATTGCCCTTCCCGGCGCGAAATTACCATATCCGGGTCAATAGGTTGGCAGAATTCATTGGTTTACCGGTTTTCTTTCGCCGAAAATCAAGCTGCCGATTCGAAGCATGGTAGTACCCTCTTCAATGGCTATTATGTAATCATGGCTCATCCCCATGGAGAGGGTTGATATAGGGCTGTTAACGGCTACCAGTTTTACACATTTGTCAAATAATGATTTCAGGGATTTAAACTCGTTTCTGATGATTTCCTTAGCATCAGTGAATGAAGCCATACCCATTAGGCCACGGATTCGGATATGGTCCAATTCAGCCAATTGGGGATTTTTTAATATGTCCGTCAATTCTATTTCATTGAACCCGAATTTGGTTTCTTCCATTGCTATATGCACCTGTAATAAACAATTAATGACCCGTCCGCATTTTACCGCCTGCTTATTAATTTCCACCAACAGTTTAAGACTATCAACACCCTGAATAAGAAATACGAATGGCGCTATATATTTTATCTTATTTGACTGCAGGTGCCCTATAAAATGCCAGCGGATATCCGGTGGCAATTGCTGCTGCTTGTCTACCATTTCCTGTACATAATTCTCACCAAAATCCTTTTGACCCAACTGATAGAGTTCTCTGATGTCACCCACAGATTTTGTTTTCGAAACTGCGACTAGTTCGACCCGGTCGCCCAGTTCCGCCATAATCTCTTTGTATTTCCCGGTTTCGAGAGACATGTCAAATAGATATTTTTTCCCAGCCCTTCTTCCTAATTCTCCTAATCAGGAGCCAACTGGCAAAGGCGAGGATTGGCATTGCCACATAAATGACCATGTGCAGATTCATGATCAGATAATGCAAACCTACCAGCAGCGCCATCACGATCATCTGCAGAAAAATAAGGATGAACCTGCCTGTTTGCTGCTGGGTTCGTGGCTGACGGGAAAAAGCCAGGTAATGATCAGAAAGGCTCGTGATTATAAAAAAGCAAAGTAAATTATTCAACAATCCGAATGCAAAATGAATTAGGACAATATCACCCCATATGTACAAGGCAACGCAAAATAAAATGAGATAGGTAAAAAAGAAATATTTCACCAAAAGGGCTTTCAGCGTCCCCGTGATCAACTCCCCGGGAAGAGATACAGGCAGACTTTGATAGATCCAGGATGCCTGGTAGTTTTCGTTGAAAGTCACTAGTGTATAGCTTGTCTGGACGACAAAGACAGGAAGGTATATTAGCCATAGCCAATAGTTGGTTTGATGCAAATCCCTCATGCTTTCTGCAATCCCCTTCCCAGATTTGAGCACGAAAATGAACATAAACACTAAAATGTATGCCATGCTGGGATAAAGTTGAAGCCGGAAGCCCCTATCCCTGCCTGTGATTTTCCATACCATTTCAAATGCCCCTTTCTCAAGACGGGTCTTGCAGACCAGATTGGAAAAAAAAGAGGACAGCGTGATAAAGGATTTTCCCGTTGCGGGCAACCTGTGTCGAACTGCTGAATCATTGTCTAAAGCTGCTATTTTCCGTCCAAAGACCGGAGCCAGCCATTTTATGAGCAGCCAAAATGAGACTAAAGGCATGCCTAGTGCAAGCCCGATCATCAAAAGATGTGTGGAATCCAGGGTCAGGCTGTAGAGAACGTCGAGCGAATAGGCCATCCAAACGGGAGGCAGGAAATAACTATAATAATGTAATGTAAAGGAAGAAAAAATGGAGGACATACTCATCATCCGGGGAATCACCTGATATCCCGCCATAAAGAAAAGCCCCATGAAAATCTGGAAGTAGGTAATGATCTCCCTAAGTTTTTGTTCGTTACTGAATCGCAACAGGACCATGTACAACAGATAAGTGGTAAAAACCGCCATCAGGACTGTAAGCAGGATCGTCAGGATCGATCCCAGGCCCGTGAGTATCCCGTACTTAAAAAAAATAACAGCCAGGGGAACAAGAGCCATGGCGATTGTGAACTCGAGTAAATATACCAGGATATGAACCATCCGTGCCATAAAAAGTGTCCTGCCGCTCACTGGCTTGGGAAGGATGATCTGATTGTCCGCCGTATCGAGGAGCACAGTGGAGAAATCGGTGATCAGGGTCATGGCCATCATAAACAGCACATAGGCATGGATGATGATCATACCAATCAAAAAGGAAGGAATAGCCACCAGCACCAAGCTGGCGAATGCGCCGAAAATAAGATAAGAAATAAGCACCGCGCGCAAATGATTTGCGTTTTCGCTGTCCTGCTGCCGGGTCCTCCAGCTCATCTGGACCCGTCTTCTGTCCATAACAATCTTTAATTGCACGATGCTCATCATACGATCTACATCCACGCCCTGCCGAGATAAAATTCCATTGAATAAAAAAAAGCATTTGAGCAACCATTTTTCCATGGTCCTAATCTTTCAGGATATCAATAAATTCACCTGCCATCCTAAGATATTCTTCGTCCCCCGTTAACGATGTAAATATACTTTCCAGCGAAACCAGGTGGGCATTCTTCTTCAGGGATTCGAAATCTCCATCTGCGATGACTTCCCCTTTATTGATGATAATGATACGTGTGCTGATCTTTTCAACGACGTCCATGATATGAGAGGAATAAAAAATGGTCTTACCCGAATGGCTAAGCTTTCCCAGGATTTCTTTGATCAGAATCACTGCGTTGGCATCGAGACCGCTCAGAGGCTCGTCCAGGAAAATAATCTCTGGGTTGTGAATCAAGCCGGAAATAAGCAATACCTTTTGCTTCATTCCCTTACTGAATTGGTTCATGCGGGTATTTCCCTTATCCCACAAGTCAAATAACCTGAGTAAGTCCCAGGATTTTCTTTCGACCACCCGGCGTTCCATTCCGTATAGTTTGCCGACAAAATGTAGAAATTCCAAGGGGGTTAGGACTTCATATAACGCTGCCTGCTCCGGGATATAACCAATCCGCTGTTTGATTTCAAGTGCATGTTTGCGGACATCCAATCCCATGACTGTGGCTTCTCCCTCAAAGTCAGAAATGATGCCCGTAAGAATTTTGATCGTTGTGCTTTTCCCGGCGCCGTTGGGCCCGATGTAGCCAACGATCTGGTTTTGGGCGAAATCAAGATTGATGCCCTTCAAGACATAGTTGCCTGCATATTGCTTTTTGAGATCGCGTAATTGAATACTTTGTTCCACTGAAAGCGCACATTTAAAGCGGCCCAGCAAAGGGCGATTTTGCTCCAGGTTAACGGTCATGCCGGATGGATTCCTGCCGGTTAGCAAACGGTCAGGCCAAAATAGTGCGGGAGATTACGATCCGCTGCACTTCGCTGGTGCCTTCATAGATCTGTGTGATCTTGGCGTCGCGCATCAGGCGTTCCACGTGATATTCTTTGACATACCCATATCCCCCGTGAATCTGGACCGCTTCCGTGGTTACCCACATGGCGGTCTCCGAAGCAAAGAGCTTGGCCATCGACGAGTTCAGGGCGTAGTCCATCTGTTGGTCCTTTTCCCAAGCCGCGAGCAGACAGAGCAGGCGGGAAGCTTCGATGCGGGTGGCCATGTTGGCTAACTTAAATTGGATGGCCTGGTGCTGCATGATCTCTTTTCCAAAGGCCTTCCGTTGTTTGGCGTAGGCGCAGGACAATTCGTATGCTCCGGAAGCGATGCCGACGGCCTGCGCCCCAATGCCGATCCTTCCGCCGGCGAGGGTCCTCATCGCAAAGCTGAATCCCGAACCTTCCACACCGATCCGGTTTTCTTTAGGAACTTTCACGTCTGTAAATGAAATGCTGTGCGTATCGCTTCCCCTTATGCCCAATTTGTTTTCCTTGGCGCCTACTTGTACCCCTGGCCAATCCTTTTCCACAATCAGGGCATTGATGCCCCGGCTTCCCTTGCTGGCATCGGTTTGGGCAATGACCAGGTACACGGATGCCGAATGGCCGTTTGTGATCCAATTTTTCGTCCCGTTGACCAGGTAATGATCGCCACAATCCGGTGCAGTCGTTTGCTGGGAGCTGGCATCGCTTCCGGCTTCCGGTTCGCTCAGGAGGAAGGCCCCCAGGTACAGTTGATCCCCCTTCATTCCCTGAGCTAAAGGCGTCAGGTATTTTTCCTTTTGATCTTTCGTGCCGAATTCATTCAGCCCCCAGCAAACCAGGCTGTTGTTCACGCTCATGCACACGCTTACGCTGGCATCGATCTTGCTGATTTCTTCCATTGCCAACACATAGCTTACCGTATCCAGTCCGGCTCCGCCGAATTGCGGATCTACCATCATCCCCATAAATCCCAATCCTGCCAACTTCCTGATTTGTTCCCTAGGGAAAAGTTGCTTCTCATCGCGCTCGATTACCCCAGGCAGGCATTCGGTCCGAGCAAATTGCCGGGCAGCCTGCTGGATCATGAGTTGTTCCTCCGTGAATTGAAATTCCATCGAGCTTGCTTAAGGCATCAAAAATAACTGAAATAGCAATCCCGCGGAGAGCTTCCGCGCCGGGGGTTTCGTTGTGCCAAGGGATGCGGGAGGACATCCGCATTTCTGGCGCCGGAATGCTCAAATAATCCGGGTAGCCGCATTTAGGCGACTTTTCGAAAAAGCAAGGTTAATATTCTGGGCAGCGTTGATTTGTCTCCGTCGTCAAAATGCTCCATGACCCGAATGAGTTCAAAGCCGTTTTTATCAGCGGCTTCCGTAAAGTCGGACAGGTTGTGGACAAAGCAGGGAACCGCCGCAGGTCCGGATGCAGCGAGAAAGCGGGCTTTAGATCCTGCGTATTGCTTGAACGGGTGAAGTTCGCCAACATATACCAGACTATCCTTGCCTGTTACGCTGGCGACTTTGCGAAAAACCACATCCAAATTCTCTATATGTTCCAGGACCAGGCTAAAACTGACGAGCCCATAGGTTCCTTCGGCAAAACTCCATTCCCCATTGATGTCTGCCTGGATAAACTGAACGCGATCCGTCCCTGTTTTCATTTTCGCGCGTTCAAGCATGTTCGATGAGAAGTCAATAGCGGTTAGGTCGCTGGCCCGGCTGCTCAGCCATTGAGTATTCTTGCCGGTCCCGCAGCCGATTTCCAGGCAGTTTTCAACCCGATAATGGCCCAATGCTTCCCGCTGTGCATAGGATTCCAGGTCACGAGTCCTGTTTTCGTCTCGATCGTACTGATCGGCCCAATCGTCGTATGACTGCCTGATCGTCACGGGATGCTCTGTTTGCGTTGGTTGGTCTTCTTGTGGAAATGTCCAGCCGCCGATTTAACCGGGAAAGCAAGCGCAAAGTTGATACAAAAAGTGCAGGCCGGCGCATGGCATACGGAGATCCTTCTGCGCCTGCGGCCGGGCTGCTTTCAGGGCTTGGGAATTCCGGAAATCCTATATTTGCCTGCTCCGGACCGACCCATCAGAAAGCCGGAGATCTGCCCTCAACGGTCGAATGCAATACACCCGCGCTGCCCCACAATGCGAGTTCATTTTGATAGGATATTACAGGCCGGAGGCATAAGCAGGCAATTCCATTTTCTACAAATTCGGTACGCGACGGAACTTTTCCAACCGGAAGAATTGTGGTACCATGTAACCGTTATGACCGATGACGAGCTCCTGCTTTTCCGGATGCGGCAAAATCCCCGGGGCGAATGGAAGATTGACAATCAGGTCATGCCGGAATGGGTATTCCTGGCAGAACCCGATCTACAAAAAATACTCGCAGAAGAGCACTGAGGTTCCAATTCAGCGGGCGCCAGGCCGCGGGAAAATCCTTATTTTTGCGCCATGAAAAGCCGGGCATGTTCTCCAGTTCCCCTACCCTGTTCCAGGCCAAGCCGGGATATGGTCATTCCAGAACCCGGTCCCCGTTTCCGGCCTTCCCTGATCGGATGATCAGACCGGCCCAATTTCCTTTGTTTCAATGTATTTCGCTATGACCAATGATCAATCCGGCGGGCTACTCGTTTCTTCCGAGATCGGAAGGCTCAGACGGGTGCTGGTGCACAGCCCCGACAGCGGCCTTGGCAAGGTCGTGCCTTCCAAAGCCCAGGACTGGCTCTTTGAAGATATTGTCCACCTGGATACCATCCGACGGAAAGAATACGACTTCTATACTAAGATCCTGCTCTATTTCCTGGATCCGGAAAAAATTCGCGGGCGCCTGGATTGGGCTGACGACCCGAAAAGCCGCCGAGACTTTTACAAACCGGGTAACCCCTCTTTTTTTGGGTCCGACCGGGTTGTGGAACTCCAGTGGCTGCTGGCCGATATCCTTCGTATCCGGGAGATCCGCTTGAAATTAGTTGCTTCCGTCTGCGCCATCGAAGCCTGCCCTTACGATATGGAAAAAATCCTGATGGAAGTCGATCCCATTTCCCTGGCCAAGGTGTTCATCACGGGAACCCTCGATGAGGAAAAGATGATTTTTTCTCCCATTCCCAATTTTATTTTTACGCGGGATATCGGTATCGTCATAAATGATCATGTTCTGCTGAACAAGCCGGCCAACAAAGCCCGGACCCGGGAAGCCCTCCTGGCCAAATACATTTTCTTCCATCACGAGTTATTTGCGGCATACCATGACCGGATCATCGAACTGCCGGAAACGCATCACCGGTTCCTGCTGCCCAAGGACGGAGACGATAAAAAAGTAACCCTGGAAGGCGGAGATGTCATGGTGATCAGCAAGGATCACCTGATCGTCGGGGTCAGCGAGCGGACAACCATGGAAGCCGCGCACCAATTGATCAATATTCTTTTTTCGCGAAAGCTAGTTCGAAAAATCAGCATTGTAAAGATTCCCAAGAAGCGGGATTACATGCACATCGATACCGTATTCACCCAGGTCAAGCGCAACGTGTGGGTGATGCTGGGCGTGTTTTCCAAAAAATCCATCAATCATGAAGGGGCTGACGCGGTTCAGCGCATCCTGGAAGGAAACAAAAAAGAGGACAAATTGCGCATCATCCAATTTAGTATCGAGCAGATCGATCATCCGGTGTATTTTGATAATCTGGAAGATTTGCTGGTAAATATCAGCGAAAAGGATTTGGGGTGCAGGGAAAGGGTACGGTTCATTTATTCCGGAAACAATGAATTTCCCTTTGATGCCCGGGAGCAATGGACGGATTCCTGCAACCTGCTGGCCCTGAAAGAGGGCGTAGTACTGGGCTACGACCGGAATGATAAAACGGTGGAAGCCTTCGAGCGAAACGGGTTCCGGGCGGTGCCCGCCCAGGATCTGATCGCGGATATGGAAACCGGAAAGTCAGATCCGGATGAACTGACGGACACGCTGATACTCATGCCGTCCGCAGAATTATCGCGCGCCCGGGGCGGGTTTCATTGCATGAGTTTGCCCCTGCTTCGAGATCCCATTTGAAATGGTCCCCATGCAAACCACCTCCCATATTTTGATGGTCCGCCCGGTTAACTTCCAGTTTAATGCGGAGACAGCGACCAACAATGCATTCCAAACCAAGAGCGACCACGCAGATATCCAGCGACTGGCCCTGGCCGAATTTGAAGGACTGGTTGATGTACTGCAAAGAAACGGCGTGGAAGTCCTGGAAGTGGAAGACCCCGGCGAACCCGCAACGCCGGACTCTATTTTTCCAAACAACTGGATCTCTTTTCACGAAGATGGAACGATCTGTCTCTATCCCATGTTTGCCGAAAACCGCCGCCGGGAACGCAGACCGGACATCCTGCAAAAAATCGGCAGGGAATTTTCCGTACAGCGCGAAATAGATTTCAGTCACTACGAGGCGCAGCACCTATTCCTGGAAGGCACGGGCAGCATGGTCCTGGATCGGGTTCACCGGATCGCCTATGCTTGTTTGTCGCCCCGCACGGCAGAAAGCATACTCCGGGAATTTGGCAACCGATTGGGCTATCGAACCCTGGCTTTTCATGCGGTCGACGCTCAAGGGCTTCCAATTTACCACACGAATGTGATGATGTGCGTGGCGGACCGGTACGCGGTGGTTTGCCTGGATTCCGTCCGGGATCAACGAGAGCGTCAGGAATTGGCCGCAACGATCAGGAATTCCGGATTAGACCTGATTCCGATTTCGCAGGACCAGATGAGTCGATTTGCGGGCAATATGCTGCAGGTCGAAAATCGATCCGGAGAGAAGATGCTGGTCATGTCGGCTCAGGCATTGTCCTCGCTGTCCGAAGGGCAGCGACTGGATTTGGAAAAATACAATCGCATCCTTCACGCTCCCCTGGAGGTAATCGAAGCCAATGGCGGCGGCAGCGCCCGCTGCATGATGGCCGAACTTCATTTGCCGTTGCGTTCGGCCCCTGCAAATCCTTCTTGATCCGCTCCCCCGCTCAGCAACTGCTCCAAGACTAGTTGGAAGCGCGTGGGTGAATAGTCCAATTCCTGGCGGGCCTTGTCGATTCGAAGGCCGCTATGCAATGGCCTGCGGGCTGGCTGAATAAAGCGGCCGCTCTCGACGCGTTCGATAAGTTCCGTCCGGAAGCCCAGTCGCTTGGACGCGGCCACGACCATATCATATGGAGTCAGCACTTCTCCGCCCGCCAGGTGAATTATCCCTTGAGCTTTTTTTCCCAGAACTTGTACGATTCCCCCGACCAGGTCGCTGACCCAGGTCGGTGTCCGCCACTGATCGCCGACCACCTGAATCCGCTCCTGGCGAGAGACTCGGTCCTTAACCCACTGCAGGATCGGGGGCCGCAGGCCCGATACCGACGAGCCATACACCAAGCAGGTTCGGATGATGCACCATTCCCCGGCGCCGGTCATGACCAGGCGTTCCGCTTCCGCTTTACAAGCCCCATACCAATTGACCGGATCAGGAGGTTCCGATTCAGAATAGTTGCCGCTATCGCCATTGAATACGAAATCAGTGGAAAGAAAAATCAGGCGGATGCCGGTCCCCTGAATCCGGGTCAACAGCTCCGCGGTACCGAGGACGTTGATTGCTCGGCAGCTATCCCGATCTTCCTCGCATCGATCTACTTGGGTCATCGCTGCGGCATGGACCAAGGCATCTGGCGGATCGGTGGCGAGCCAATCCCATTCGGCTCCAGGCTTTCGCAGGTCTGACTCCCGGTAACGGAAATTTACTTCGGCCATCAGAGGAATCCGGCATGGGCCAATGCCTGTGCCGCTTACCTGGTGGCCCCGGGACAGCAGCTCAGCCGCAAGATGCTGACCCAACAGACCGTTCACTCCGGTGATCAGGACGTGCATGGATGGTTGTAGTAGGGGTTCACTGCGGCGGAAACACCGGTCGGAGGCCCATATTAAAGAAGATAAAGGAGTAGATGTCGGCAGCGATCTCGATCGCTTTGGTCATATTGCTCGATCCATGACCGGAATTGGTATCGATGCGGATCAGGATCGGATTCGGACCACGATATTTCTCCTGCAGGGTTGCAACATACTTGAAACTGTGAGCTGGAACGACCCGGTCGTCATGATCGGCCGTGGTAACGATTATCGCGGGGTAATTCAGCTGCTCCCGAATATTATGCACTGGGCTATACCCATACAGGTTTTGGAAATCCCGGGTACTATCGCTGCAGCCATATTCCGGGATCCAGTTCCAGCCGATCGTATACTTATGAAACCGGAGCATGTCCATGACGCCGGCCTGGGCTATGGCTACGTGAAAAAGATCAGGCCGTTGATTGGTTACTGCCCCGACGAGCAGGCCGCCATTGGATGCGCCCCGAATGGCCAGCTTGGCCGAAGAAGTGTATTTGTTATCGATCAGGTACTGCGCCGCAGCGATGAAGTCGTCAAACACGTTCTGCTTTTTCAATAACATGCCCGCCTCGTGCCATTTCTCGCCGTACTCCGATCCTCCGCGCAGGTTGGCAACGGCGTATACTCCGCCTTGTTCGAGCCAGGTAAGCAAGGAGGTGCTGAAGATGGGAAGAATGCTGATATTAAACCCCCCGTACGCATATAGGATCGACGGATGGGATCCGTCCAGCACCAGGCCCTTCCTGCTCACGATAAACATGGGGATATGCGTGCCATCCTTGCTGGAATAGAAGATTTGCCGGGTCTCGTATTTTTCCGGATCAAAGGATATCTGCGGCCGGCGAAATACGGCGCTCTGGTGGGTCGCCGGGTCATAACGGAAAATGGTAGGAGGATAGTTCAGTGAACTAAATATGTAAAAAACAAACGGGTCATCCTTTTCGCCGCTGAATCCCCCTGCGGTGCCCAAACCGGGAAGCGCAATCTCATTGCTCAATATTCCGGAATAGTCGTATTGATAGACCTTCGAGGTAACATCCTTTAGGTAGGTAACGAATAATTGGCCGGCGTCCGTGGAGGCGCTGCTGATGGGTTCAGGCTTCTCCGATACGATCGTCTTCCAGCGTTGACCTGCCGCTGCGCCGGCATCGTATTCGAGGATTTTCCAACCCGGAGCATTTTCATTGGTAAGAATCAAAAATTTAGACCCGTCGTTGCCGATGAACGAATATTGGAACTTGCCAGCTGTGGGAACGATGGGTAGGAAGGCCCTGCCCTTTTCCTGGTTGTCCCGGTATAATAGCGCATTGCCTTCGAATCCCTTGCCGCGGTCCGAGATGCTCAAAAAAGTATAGCGTTCATCTTCCGTGGTTTCCGCAATGTGAAAGCGTTGGGGATTGCCCCGGTCCTCGTAGATCAGTTCGTCCGACTGCTGGGGCGTCCCTAGCCGGTGATAGTACACCTGGTGATTTTCATTCTTGGATGACAGCTCCTGGCCTTTGGCCGGAGTCGGGTAGCGGCTATAGTAAAATCCGTTCCCCAGCCAGGCAACCTGCGAGACTTTGACCCAGGATAGGCTGTCGGGCAGATCCCTCCCACTGGACATATCGCGCACGAAATAAGTTTCCCAGTCTGAGCCTCCCCGAGACAACGCGTACACTGCATACCTGCCGCTCTGTGAAAGGGAAAACGTACTCATGATGGTCGTGCCGTCGGAAGAAAAGGTATTGGGATCGATGACCAGCTCCGGTGGCGCGTCCAGGGCAGGCTGGCGAAATAGCACCGGCTGATTCTGCAAGCCGCTGTTCTCATAATAATAGTAGAAATTTTTTCTCCGGAAAGGCTCGGAGTATTTTGCAAAATTGGACAGTTCTGTAATTCTTTTTTTCCAGGCATCCCGAAAAGGAATAGCGGCGAGATAGCTGAAGGTTATGTTGTTTTCGGCCTGCACCCATTGGGTGGTTTCTCGACTGCTGTCGTTTTCCAGCCAGCGGTAAGGATCCGGGACGCGCGTTCCCTGGTAGTCATCCACCAGGTTAGACTTCCGGGCTGCCGGATACGAAAGGGGGGAGCCGTTCTGGGCGAAGGAAGCAAACGACAGGAAGACCAAAATGGGGGGGCTCAGGGTTGTCCAGTTTTTCATGTGCTCTTGTTTGTCGAGCAATCTACTCAAAATTGCAAAGGCTCCCTTCAGGTTGGCGAATCAGCACAAATCCTTATTTTTGGGACCTATTGAAAATAATTACATCATTTTCAATGTTTCCTGCCATTGTTTGTCCTTTTTTTAACCATTTGCTGGCAGAACTGAATTTTTGATGGAAAATAAAGTCAACAAAATCGGCGTCCTCACTTCGGGCGGTGATGCGCCGGGCATGAATGCCGCTGTCCGTGCCGTTGTCCGAACCGGAATATATTACGGTCTCGAAGTATTCGGCATCATGCGCGGATACAGCGGGGCCATTGAAAATGATATTGTTCCCATGCATTCCCGTAGCGTCGCGAACATCATTCAGCGGGGAGGAACTATTTTAAAGACCGCCCGCTGCAAAGAATTCTATGATTACGAGGGCAGGAAAAAAGCCTACCAGAATTTGAAGAACCTCGGGATCGACGGATTGATTATTATCGGTGGGGACGGCTCCTTCCGCGGAGCTCACCAATTCAGCACAGAATTTGAGATTCCTTGCATCGGGCTGCCAGGCACGATTGACAAGGATATGGCAGGAACCGATTTCACGATCGGATTTGACACGGCCGTCAACACCGCCGTGGAAGCTATCGACAAGATCCGCGACACCGCTGACGCGCATGACCGCCTGTTCATCATCGAGGTCATGGGCCGCGATTCCGGCTATATAGCCCTTCACAGCGGAATCGCCACAGGTGCGGAAAGCATTTTGATCCCGGAACGCCGGACGGACATTGAAGAGTTGATCGCTTCCCTTCAGGAAAAGGAACGGCGCAAAAAGCTGGTTAACCTAGTGATTGTCGCGGAGGGAGAAGGCTTTGGCGGAGCCGACGAAGTGGCCAAGGTAGTCAAGGAAAGGCTGCCCAACGTAGATACCCGCGTTTGTGTGCTAGGGCATATCCAGCGGGGCGGATCTCCCAGCTGCATGGACCGGTTGATTGCTAGCCGCATGGGCTACTCCGCCGTCGAGTGCCTGATTGAAAAGCGATTCAACGTAATGGTGGGCATCGTAAATAACCGCATGCATTTCACTCCCCTCGAAAAGGCGGTGAAAGCAAAGCAGAAGATCAGCGATGACTGGCTGAAAGTGGTAAAAATACTCGCATCCTGAGCAGGAACGGCTTCAGCAGGCCGCCTGCATTCTATTCGCCGGATTTACAACCAAAACGACATTCATGTCAAAGCATTTATCGAAGTACATTCATGGGCAGATGGACAAGAAGGCGGGACTCGAGCATACGTTCCACCGAACTAAAATTGTGGCTACCGTCGGCCCGGCTTGCGATACTTATGAGAAGCTCCTGGAGTTGGTCAAGGCGGGAGTGAACGTATTCCGGCTAAACTTCTCCCATGGTTCCCACGAAGACAAGCTCCGCATCATTGGGCATATCCGCAAGATTAATGAGACGGAGCCATTCAACATTGCCATTTTGGGAGACCTGCAAGGACCGAAGCTGCGGGTCGGTGAAATAGAAGGGGGAGCCATCCAGGTCGCGGCCGGCGACGTATTGACCTTTACCAATGAAAAACTGATCGGAAACCTCGACCGAATTTATGTTTCCTACCCCAACCTGCACGCCGACGTAAAAATCGGCAACATGATCCTGATCGATGACGGCAAGCTGGAAGTAAAGGTGATCGGGGTCGAAAAGAACAACGATGTAAAAGTTCAGGTGACCCTCGGAGGGACGCTATCTTCCAAAAAAGGCATAAACCTTCCTGACACCAAGATCTCTCTTCCGGCATTGACGGATAAGGATTTGGTGGACCTGGAATTTATCATCGAACAGCGCCTGGATTGGCTGGCCCTATCCTTTGTACGCAACGTGAAAGACCTGGTCACCTTAAGAAGCAAGCTAAACGACAAGAATAGCAAGACCAAGATCATCGCCAAAATTGAAAAACCCGAAGCACTGACGAATATCCGGGAGATCATTTTGGAATCGGACGGTATCATGGTAGCCCGGGGCGACCTGGGCGTGGAACTTCCCGTCGAGCAAGTCCCGCTAATTCAAAAGCAGATCATCCGAAAATCCATCCACCGGGCTAAGCCGGTGATCGTGGCCACCCAGATGATGGAAAGCATGATCGACCGGACCAAGCCGAACCGCAGCGAGATTTCCGATGTGGCCAACGCCGTGTTGGAAGGAGCCGACGCGGTTATGCTTAGTGCGGAGACGGCGACCGGAAACTATCCGGTTCTCGTGGTGGAGACCATGCGCAAGATCATCATGGAGGTGGAAAAAACGGACTATCACTACAACCGGGAAGACGAGCTCGCGCCTCAGCCCCATTCTCCCTCCTTTCTTAGCGACGCCATATGTTACAATGCCTGCAAGCTGGCCAAAGATGCGCAGGCAGACGCCCTGATCGGAATGACGCAAAGCGGCTATACCGGCTTTATGTTGTCCAGCTATCGGCCCAAGTCTCCCTTGTATATTTTTTCCAAAGAAAAGACATTGATCAACCAGCTCAGCCTGAGCTGGGGAGTTCGCGCCTTCCATTATGCTGAGGAAGACAGCCTGGATGACATTATCGAAGATCAGGTGGAAATACTGAAACAACGCGGATTCATCAAAACCGGCGACGTGGTGGTAAATACAGGAAGCGTGCCGGTTCAGCTCCATCTCCCCACCAATTTACTCAAGATTACCAAGGTCGAGTAACCCCATGCGGTGTCCGGGTCCTTTACCCAAGCGGGCAAGGTCTCCGGCGCCTGGCGCGAAAACCTCGCATCCCAGAATCCCATCCGGAACTTCCGGCTACCCGGAATTTTATCCCGCTTGCGTTATGGCAGCCAGGCATTCCAGCATGGAGCGAATTTCCTCTGGATCCGGCAGGGGATAAGCTTCCGGCGGGGCCATGACCGGATGAAAGAATTGCATTTGGCCCCCGACCAGGCGCCTCGCAGAACTGTGAAATTCTTCGGCCCCGGTCTTTTCCGCCAGCTCGCCGATATTGGCGGCCCGGACGCCGGAGCCAGGCATGATCTCAATTCGGCCGGCCGCCTCCCGGATCAACGCATTGAGCAGGGCCGCGCCCTCCACTGCCGTATGATGCTGGCCGGAACTCAACAGGCGTTCGCAGCCGCAGGCTATAATATCCTCAAGGGCCGCAAACGGATTGATGGCCTGGTCAAAAGCTCGGTGAAAGGTTACGCCCAATGGATATGCTTCCGCAACGAGTCTGGACATACGCGTTTTGTCCACCCGACCATCGGGAAGCAACAGCCCGGCGACTACTCCATCACAATTCAGTTGGCGGCAAAGGGTCAGGTCATTTCGCATCAGGTCAAATTCTTCGTCGGAAGCCAGAAAATCACCTCCCCGGGAACGCAAAATGGGATAGAGCGGAATATGCAGTTTTTCCCGCGCTAATTTGATGGCGCCGAAGCTTGGGGTGGTACCGCCTTCCGACGGGCTTGCGCAAAGCTCGATCCGGCCCGCCCCCGCCGCCTGGGCTATCAGGGCAGAAGGAAGGTTGAAACAAGATATTTCTAGCAAATAGGGCATCCGCTTCAGTTAATGATTGGTGGCGCCGGCCCCTGGAGCAAACAAACTCTTGGCCTCCTGAATGGTTTCTTCATTTCCGGATTTTACCGCAAAACTGAACCCCGGATGAATCGAGTATGCCCCGTATTCTCCTGCTTTGCTGAGGGCCAAAAAACCGACTTGACCAACCTTATTCCGGTCTGGAGTCCGCTTGACAACTCTTTCGACGGCCTTCCGGCAAGCTTGCTCGGGACCGAGCCCCTGTCCCATCAATTCCACCACCAGATGGGACCCCACAATGCGGATGACTTCCTCCCCTACCCCGGTCGATGTCGCCGCGCCAACCTCATTGTCTACAAATAAACCTGCGCCGATGATCGGCGAATCTCCCACCCTGCCATGCATCTTGAACGCCAGGCCGCTGGTACTGCAGGCCCCACCCAAATTCCCCTGGCCGTCCAGGGCAACCATCCCGATGGTATCGTGATTGGCCTCCCCTCCAGGCATGGATGGGGCGTAGGCCGTGCCCTGGTTTTCGATATTAATGACTGGCTGGTATTTTGACGTCTTCAACCATTCCTTCCACATCCTTTCGCTTTCGGGCGTGAGCAACAGTTGTTTGGTGAATCCATTGGCGACGGCAAATTCAAGCGCACCGTCCCCGACCAGGACCACGTGCGGCGTCTTTTCCATAACCATCCGGGCAACCGATATTGGGTGCATGATGTGCTCCAGGCACATCACGGAGCCACAGTTGGCTTTCTCATCCATGATGCAGGCATCGAGTGTGACCCGACCATCCCGGTCCGGAAGACCGGCAAAACCCACGCTGTGATTATTCGGATCGGCTTCGGGAATTCTTACGCCAGCCTCGACAGCGTCTAGCGCGCGGCCACCGGAGCCTAGGATGCGCCAGGCTTCCGTATTGGCCGCCCTTCCGAAATTCCAGGTTGAGATCACTATGGGCTTGCTTCCGATTCGGCGCCTGGGGCTCGTCGGATGGCCATCCGCCTTCCTGCCAAGGGTCATAGCCAAAGAACTCAACAAGGAAGAAAGTAGAAAACCGCGTCGATTGAACATGTGATGTGGTTTGACGGCCTAAATTAGGGATTTTGGCGTGGCTACCGGCCCGGTGGGTCTCAGAAATTTATCGGTTATTGACGCTCAATTGGTACATTAGTTCCCCAAAATCAGCTACTACATGAGAATTCATTTCGCCTTGTTTTTTTCCTTCCTCTCAGCTGTTGCCCTCGGGCAGGGAACTGCGGAGGACAGCGCCTGGTTCCGGGGCAACTACTCGAAAATGGAGACCATGATCTCCATGCGGGATGGGGTAAAATTATTCACGTCCATTTATATGCCTAAGGATACAACGGAGGAACACCCTATTCTGATGACCCGCACGCCGTATTCCTGTGCTCCGTACGGCAAAGCCCTATGGAGGAATTATTGGTTCGGGTTCTACCGATATTACCTGCGGGAAGAATATATAGTAGTGGTCCAGGATGTGCGGGGCCGTTGGATGAGCGAAGGGCAATTTGAAGACATCCGGCCTTTCATTAAGGATAAGAAGACAAACCAGGATGTGGACGAAGCCAGCGATACCTATGATGCCATCGATTGGCTGGTCAAGAATCTGCCCCACAATAACGGGCGGGTCGGCGTGGCGGGAATTTCTTATCCGGGTTTTTATTCTTCCATGGCAGCAGCCTCCGGACATCCCGCGCTGAAAGCCGTTAGCCCCCAGGCCCCGGTTACGGATTGGTTCCAGGGTGACGATTTTCATCATAATGGAGTCTTTTTCGCAATGGATGGCTGGTCCTTCTATTCTTCCTTTGGAAAACCGAGACCCGCTCCGACGACCAAGGGTCCTTCGGAATTTGAATATTATACGAAGGACAATTACAAATTCTACCTGGAAACCGGCGCATTGAAAAATTTTTTGCGGCTTGCGGGAGATAGCCTGGCATTTTGGAAAGAGCTCTATGAACACCCCAACCGGGACGATTGGTGGAAAGCCCGCAATGCCCGGGTGGCGATGGAAAATATCAAACCGGCAATCCTGGTGGTAGGCGGGCTATTCGATGCGGAGGACTGCTTTGGCGCCTGGAATCTCTATAAAGCGATCCGGAGCCAAAGTCCACAGACCAACAGCCATTTGGTTATGGGACCCTGGTATCACGGCCAGTGGGCGAGCAACGACGGAACGCACCTGGGGAATATTCATTTCGGAAGCAATACCTCATTCTGGTACCAAAACAATATCGAAATTCCTTTTTTCAATTATTACCTCAAAGGAAAGGGAGAATTACCCAACTTACCCGCAGCGACGGTCTTTTTCAGCGGAGAAAACAGCTGGAGGAAATTTCCTCAATGGCCGCCCGCGGAAAAAGCAGATCAACCCCTGTATTTTCAAGCCGACGGTACGCTTTCCTGGGACAAGCCAACCCAAAAAAGCAGCTATTCGGAATACGTCAGCGATCCGGCACACCCCGTGCCCTATGCTGACGGGGTACATTTCAACCGCACCCGCAATTACATGACGGATGACCAACGCTTCGCCTCCCGGCGGCCGGATGTCCTGAGTTTTGAGACGCCACTACTCACCGAAGACCTTACCTTGGCAGGCCCGGTAGTCGCCGACCTCCTGGTAAGCATAAGCACTACCGACGCCGATTTTGTCGTGAAACTGATCGACGTATTTCCCGACAACCTTTCCTACAATGACGTAAACATTTATGCCGAGCGGGATCCGGTGCAGGCCTATCCGATGGGGGGTTACGAAATGCTGGTTCATGCCGAAATCATGCGGGGCAAATTCAGGAACAGTTTTGAAGTTCCGGAACCCTTCAAGCCGGGAAAGGTGGAACGCGTCCGGTTTGCGATGCCGGATGTGGCGCACACCTTCCGGAAGGGTCATCGGGTGATGCTGCAGGTACAAAGCAGCTGGTTCCCGCTTGCCGACCGGAATCCTCAGGTATTTACCGATATCTACCATTGCGATGACAAAGATTTCGTCAAATCGACCATACGCCTGTACCACGACAGCGATCATCCTTCGGCAGTCCTGCTGCCCGTTCTTAAATAGAACCAGGGTAAAAAAAATCCTTGCCCGAATGCAGGCGGTTGGATTCCTGCTCTGGATGGCGCCTCATCTGAGTTGTAGTCAAGCCCGTCTGGATGATGCGGCCTATGTCCGGAACGAATACCACAAAATCGAACGCATGATCCCGATGCGGGACGGCGTGCGTTTATTTACCGCGATCTATATTCCCAATGGTGATGCCGGTCCCTATCCCTTCCTCATGGAGCGCACTCCATATTCCTGCACCCCTTACGGCGAGGCGAGCCTCCGCAGAACGCTAGGCCCGAATCCGGACCTCATGCGCGAGAAATATATTTTCGTTTACCAGGATGTTCGGGGTCGATTCCGCAGCGAAGGGCAGTTCGAGGAAATGACGCCCGCCGTAGCCGACAACCCAAATCATTCGGGAGTCGACGAAAGCACCGACACCTATGACAGCATCGAGTGGCTGCTGAAGCGTATCGGCAACAACAACGGGAGAGTCGGACTCTACGGGATTTCGTATCCGGGTTTTTATGCGTCCGCCGCTCTTCCGAATGCGCACCCGGCCATCCGCGCCGTTTCACCCCAGGCCCCCATGAGTGACGAGTTCATCGGAGACGACGCCAATCACCACGGGGCTTTTTTTTTGATGGACAATTTTGAATTCACGGACTATTTTGACGCGACAAGGGCAGATTCCGGAAAATCCTACAAAAATCTTTTCCCCCTGGGCTACCGGGACGCCTATGCCTTCTACCTAGGCCTGGGCCCCCTGAAAAACAGCAACGGACCCAAGTATTTCGACGACAAGGCCAAGATCTGGAACGAGTACCTCGAGCACGACCGATACGACAGCTATTGGCAAGCCCGAAATATCCGTCCACATCTGCGGAAGATCAAGGCAGCCGTCCTAATTGTGGGGGGCTGGTTCGATGCGGAGGATCTTTTTGGCTCTTTGCACACGTATGAGGCGATCGAAGAGCAAAACCCGCAAAATGACTGCCGGTTGGTTATGGGACCCTGGACGCATGGAGCGTGGGCCCGGGCGCAATGGAGCCAATTCGGAACCTACCGCTTTGGCGAGAACGTCAACCGGCGATTCCATCAGGATATGGAGACTCCCTTCTTCAATTATTATCTCAAGGACAAGGCTGAATTCGCTTTGCCGGAAGCAACGATTTTCGAAACGGGGAGCAATCAATGGAAAAGTTACCCGCGCTGGCCCCCGCCAGGGGTCCGGGCCACCCCCTGGTTTTTCCAGGATCAGCGCGGGCTGGATGAGCGCCCTCCCAACATCGGGCTGGCTTTCGATGAATTCCCCAGCGACCCCAGCCACCCCGTTCCCTATTCCGACGGCGTATTCACGCAGCGAAATGATCTTTACATGATTGAAGACCAGCGCTTCGCCTCCGGCAGGCCGGACGTGCTGTCTTTTGAATCCCGCCCCCTGGCGGGTGAACTAGTCGTCGACGGCCGGGTTAAGGCCGACATATTCCTGTCTTCCACTGGAACAGACGCAGATATTGTCGTCAAATTGATTGACGTCCTGGCTGGGGAAGACTCCCTTGCCGGCCCGGAAAATGCCCGGCCGCTTCCGGCTGGTTACCAACGATTGGTTCGAGCAGAAGTATTCCGAGCCAAATTCCGGAAGAGTTATGAGCATCCGGAGGCCCTGGTACCCGGCCAGGTCTCGGAAATAAGGTTCGAGCTAAATGATATCGCTCACCGGTTTCGCAAAGGGCACCGCATCCTGGTTCAGGTGCAAGCCAGCTGGTTTCCCCTGGTTGACCGGAATCCCCAGCGGTTCCTGCACATTCCGGATGCAAGACCCGAAGACTTTCAAAAGGCGCAGGTACGGATATACCGCGACCGGGCCCATCCTTCGGCCATCTACCTCCCCATACTTCCTTGAGAAACCCCAATATCTCGGTTAAAAAAATTTGCCAGCTTCCCGCAGTTTGCTTAAATTTAAGGGTAGTTCTTTCATTTATTCATTAAAATTGAAGCTTATGGAATCAACTGTCTCCATTGACCAGTTTCAGGAGGAGTTGCAATCATGGAAACATGAGCTCTCCTCATTCAAACAGGAAATCCGCCACTTTGAACACCATCTCGAACACTTATCCGCCCAACCATTGCCCAAAGATCTTTTAGCCCAGATTGAACATTTCCAGAACAGCTTTATCTGCCAAAAAGAAGTCATCGACCGCCTCCGGCACGACCTGCCTGATTCCCGCCACAAAGTAGAGAACATATTTAACAGCATGGGCATTACAGATGCTGCCGATGACAGGCCCGCTTTGCACTATTTGCTCCGGGAGCGCATGTACACGTTCAGGAAACTGTATGACGAGGTCCGGGTGGATTTTCAGCGGTTTACCTCAGTTGCTGTCTGATCCCTGAGTCAAATGATCCATTAATCCGTTTCCCCTGGTTGCTGCACTTGCTATTCTGTATTAGCTCATCGCAGCCGCGCTAAGCAATGAGTGAAGAAACACCAGTGCTGGAACTTTGGTTGCCAGACATCCAGCATTTTATTCGCAGATCCCTTGGACCCCTTATGGAAGCGGACGGGTTCCGGTTCCAAAGGCGGGAGTTTTCGTACCTGCGCAAGCACGGAAAAGACCATGAACAAATCCGTTTTCTCTTTCAGAATCAATTTCCCCTCCTATATAAGATCAGTTTCTTCCTGAAAATCTGGAATAACGCCATCAAGAAAGTAAAATTTTCCTACCTGCCCTATCGAAAGCTCGACGACTATCAATTACGGACATTAATTATCTTCATGGGCCATTTCGTAGAGGAAACAGATGATTCCCCGCGTTCAGGCATGATTTACGATTACTCCCTGGTAACTCAAAAAGACTTGTTTATTTCAGTTGAACGGATTCGTGGGATGCTGCAGGATTCGGCGCTTCCCCTTAGCCATCAACTAGCCAGCACCGCGGGCATCGATTTGTTTTTTGCCGACCGGCCCGGTTGGTCCGTCCGAACTTTGAGCTTAAGCAATATCACCAGCGAATTGATCGCAGCCAAACTCAATAAGCAACGGGACTATCAGGAATTGGCCCGTCGCATTGATCATGAAGTGGATGAAAAGATTGCCTGCGGCGAATTGGCTATGGATACCAAGGATTTTCTCCAGGACTTTCACGTATTTCTGACCAATTCCTATTGATTTCACCTGAATGTTTTTCTCATGCACCATCATTTTCCCGCCGTCCTAGTTTGCGTAATCCTGTCCTTTACCCTGCGCGCGCAGGATCCGGCGATCATTCCGCAACCGGTTTCCGTGACCATAAAGGAGGGCCACTTCCGCCTGAGCCCATCGACCCGAATCGTTTGGGAGGGCAGCGGCATGGATCGTTCCGTCCAATTTCTCAATCGTTACCTGAAATCCTATTATGGTTTTTCCCTGAAGTCAGGCCCCACCGGGAATGGCCCGGCGATCGTGCTCAACTTCGAGCGAATGGACTTTCCCTTACCCGGGGCCTACCGTCTGCAAGTAAGCCCCCAGCGGATCGAAATCGACGGCGACAACGAAGAAGGTATTTTTTATGGGATCCAGACCCTGATTCAGCTGCTGCCGGTTGCCCCGCGGGCCTCGTTGGAGGTTCCGGCGGTCCAGGTTGAGGATCATCCCCGGTTCGCCTATCGCGGATTGCACCTGGACGTGGGAAGGCATTTCTTTTCGGTGGATATGGTCAAGCAGTATATCGATTTCATTGCGGAGCATAAAATGAACTTTTTCCACTGGCACCTGACCGAGGATCAGGGCTGGCGTATAGAAATCAAGCGCTATCCCGAGTTGACTCGCATGGGCAGTTGCCGAAACGGCACGGTCATCGGCCACTATCCCGGCAAGGGCAACGACAGTCTGCGCTATTGCGGATATTATACCCAGGACGAGGTCCGCGACATTGTCCGGTACGCCAACGACAGGTACATAACCATCATACCCGAAATTGAAATGCCCGGACATGCTTCGGCTGCCCTGGCTTCCTATCCCTGGTTGGGATGCACCGGCGGTCCCTACCAGGTTAAGCAGACCTGGGGGGTATTCAACGATATTTTTTGCGCGGGAAAAGATTCCACGTTTCAGTTTCTTGAAAATGTGCTGGATGAGGTCATGGCGCTGTTTCCTTCTCCATATATACATATCGGCGGAGACGAATGCCCAAAGGCCAGCTGGAAAAAATGTCCAAAATGTCAACGCCGGATTGCGGACAATCACCTAAAGGACGAACATGAATTGCAGAGCTATTTTATTCAACGCATTGAAAAATACCTCAATTCCAAGGGACGAAAGATCATTGGCTGGGATGAAATCCTGGAGGGCGGGCTTGCTCCGAATGCAACCGTCATGAGCTGGAGAGGGGAACAGGGGGGCATTGACGCCGCCAGGCAGGGTCACGATGTGATCATGACGCCGGGACAATACGTCTATTTCGATCATGCCCAGAACAAAAAGGAAGATTCCGTAACGATCGGCGGTTATTTACCCGTTGACCAGGTCTATCGGTACGAGCCGGTGCCGCAGGGTTTAGATTCCCTGCAGACCGTACACGTACTGGGCGCCCAGGCAAATGTCTGGACCGAATACATCAGCAGCGAATCCAAGTTGGAATACATGCTTTTTCCACGACTGGAAGCGATCAGCGAAGTTCTTTGGAGTCCGAAAACCGCTCGAAACGGGGATGATTTTACCCGACGCCTTCAGGTCCAATTCGATCGTTACCAGCTCTGGAAATTGAATTATTGCCACAATTTGCCGGTGCCAGCCAGCGCACCAACGAACGGGACGCAGAAATAGATCCCATGAAAATTGGATTGATAGCCGCATGGATGGCAGGCACCCTATCCGCCGGAGCCCAGCACAACTACCAGGCGCCTTCCGACAGCCTGGTGCGCCAAAGACTGGACCAATGGCAGGACTTGAAATTTGGCCTATTCATGCATTGGGGCACTTATAGTCAATGGGGCGTGGTCGAAAGCTGGAGTATTTGCCCGGAAGATGAGGGATGGACGAAACGCCGGGGCCCCTATAGTGCAGACTATTTTGCCTATAAGAAGGCATATGAAAACCTGCAAACTACGTTCAACCCAACGCATTTCCATCCCGAAAAATGGGTAGCCGCTGCCAAGGCGGCCGGCATGAAATATGTTGTCTTCACCACCAAGCACCACGACGGATTCTGCATGTTCGATTCGCACCAGACTTCGTATACCGTAACCTCCCCGCTTACGCCTTTTTGCAGCAACCCGGCATCCAATGTCACCCGGGAGATTTTTTCTGCGTTTCGCAAGGAACACTTCTTCATAGGGGCTTATTTTTCCAAGCCGGACTGGCATAGTGAATACTACTGGTGGCCCTACTTTCCTCCGAAGGATCGCAACGTAAACTACGATCCAGCCAAATACCCCCAACGATGGCAGGCCTTTAAGGAGTTCAGTTACCGTCAAATTGAAGAATTAATGCGGGATTATGGAACCGTAAATATCCTTTGGCTCGACGGAGGCTGGGTCCGCCCCTTGTCCACGGTCGACCGAAGCGTGGAATGGCAAAAAGCCATCGTCTACGACCAGGACCTCGACATGAAACGCATAGCGGCAATGGCCAGGCGCTACCAGCCCGGCCTGATCCTGGTGGATCGAAGCGTCGGAGGCGAATTTGAGAACTACCAAACCCCGGAGCAGGAAGTTCCCGCGAAGCCCCTGTCCTATCCCTGGGAAACCTGCATGACCATGGGCAACTCTTGGAGCTATGTTCCCGGAGACCGGTATAAACCGGCGGGAGACCTGATACGGCTCCTGATCCAGATCGTTTCCCGCGGAGGAAATTTCCTGCTCAACATCGGTCCTGGCCCGGATGGGGATTGGGATCCCGTCGCGTACGATCGGCTTCGTGATATCGGATCGTGGATGGACCAAAATGGCGAAGGAATCTGGAACAGCCGGCCCCTTCCCCCCTATTCTTCCGGCAATTATTACTTGACTCAGAATAAGGATGAAACCAAATGGTATGCCTTTTACCTTCCAGGTGTCGATAGCCTGAACCTTGCCGCTGAGTTCTTCGTCGATGGCCTCCAACCGGGCGCCATAACCGGTATCCAACTTCTCGGTTATCCTCAACCGCTTTCCTGGAAGCAGGATGGTCAAGGTCTACATATCCTGATACCGAAAAGTCTTCGTCGGAAAGTTTCAGGCAAATACGCCTTTACTTTCCGGATTTCCCGCAATCCGAAAGCCGTCGAACCTTAAGGGATCTGCCAAACCGATTCCTTAATTTGGCCTATTTTCGCCTGTTCTTTATGCACCCCCCAAACTGCGATGACATATGAGCATGGTTGACTCTTTTGAGAAAATACCGGTGAAAATTTTTCCGACCCTGGAGGATGGATCTGTCTTTATAGCCCGAGAGATTGCGCGGTTGATCCGCGATAAGGAAGCCCGAAAGGAACCTTGTGTTCTGGGACTGGCCACCGGTTCCACTCCGAAGGCAACCTATTCCGAACTGGTGCGGATGCACCGGGAGGAAGGTCTGAGCTTTCGACGCGTGATCGCCTTCAACCTGGATGAGTACTATCCCATCGAAAAGGATGCGATACAGAGCTATGACCGGTTC
>Ga0207040_1026_pt2 | contig 41417 bp, 40 predicted proteins | sample Alteio_BWMinCont_72_FD_153279 | JGI IMG/M metagenome (GOLD analysis project Ga0207040, IMG submission 153279) | Enriched cells from forest soil in Barre Woods Harvard Forest LTER site, Petersham, Massachusetts, United States -... | ecosystem: Environmental > Terrestrial > Soil > Temperate forest >... | reverse complement strand
CGAGACGCGCTGGAAAACGAGCTCGGTGAATTTGGTAGAATTCAGCAAGGCCGTAATCAGGGCATTGATCCGCTCGCTGTTCCGAGAGATCAGGTCCAGCATGGGTCGGACAGCAGCCGTTTCCCGCCAGGAATCTGATTTCAGTTGGTCAACCGACAGATTGATATTGGTCAATGGGTTTCTGACCTCGTGGGCGATCGTCCGGGCGATCCGGCCGGTAGCGGCCAATTTTTCCATGCTCCGCATTTGAATCAATTCGGCATTGGCACCGGCCAGCTCCCGGATCCGCAATTCCAGTTGCTGCTGATATTGCGAAACCTTGTCATCCGCCTGGCGCCTGGCCCGGTTCTCCCGGGCGTAGGTCATGAATCCGTAAATGGCCAGCAAAAAAGCGGTGATCAGGGAAGTAATAATGATTGTATTCAGGGTTACATAGCGCGTATTCAATTCCCGGGATCGCAGCAGGAGAATGGAACGCTCAGCGGTTTCGATATTCTGTACCGTGGTGCGGGCCCGGTTTGTAATCGCTTTATCAATCCAGGTGCGGGTGGCAAGCTCATCATCTGCAGTAGAATGCTTGGCGGCGACAAAATCAATGACGCCCTGCATGGATTGAAACTTCTTGTCCATGAGCAGCCCAAGCCGGTTCAGCAGGGGCTGTAGGGCAGGCTCGTCGCGGGTTTCCACGAGGATGAGATGGAAAAATGAATCCGCTTCGCCCCGGCTGTGCGGGTAGTCTTCCAAAAAATCACGATCCTTCACCAGCAAATAGCCGCGAAGACCGCCTTCCGCATCTTTCATGGAGGACAGCAACCCGCCCAGGTGAATGAGCACATTCCGGCTATGATCGACTAGCTTGGCCTGCGCAATCAACTGGGCATTGGCATAGAGCGTAAGCAGGTAGGACAGCAACAGCAGAAAAAAAGCAGTCCCGTATCCCAAGCGGACACGCAGATCTATGGCGAATCGTTTGATCGCGGAGGTAACACGGATAGGACCTTCCCTTCTGGGTTGGTCAGTTCGGGTCTTCAAGCGGTTGGGTTGATTTTTGATCTTTTTCTTTGGAATTATGGTATCTGCATTTAACCTAAACTTTATGCCGGATTGTTCGCCAAAGAAAAAATTTCGCAGATATTTAGGAGTCCGCCGGCCCAAACTCTGAATGTGGACAAATTTCCGGTCAGGGAACCAATTTTTCGACAAAACTGGCTGGTTGTTAACGGAATATGGTATGACTGTTGTACCCTTAAAGGCTAAGCAAAAGGCCTGAATTCAGGACGGCCGCCACCAAACAAAATCCCATGTCATGACAGCCCCACGACAGACACAATTGCAAATAATTGACCGGTTACGGACACTGATCGGAAAGCTGCTGGAATCCCGGCGGGTATTCGAACAGGTTGCCTCCACGCTTAGGCACAAAGAATTGCAGCAATCCGTGATTGGCTTGGCCCAAGAAAGCGCCCAATACGCAGGAGAATTAGGTTCGCAGATCCGGGCCCTGGGTGGAGAAACGGAGAGGCTTCCCGGAAACGGCAGCCTGGAGGTATCCCATGAACCAGAAGATCAAAAATGGGAGATCCGAGAAGATGAAAAGGCGACCCTGGCCTCCTGCGCCTGGAAAGAAGCATCCATTGTTGGGGCATATACGGAATTGCTCGACGAACACATCCCTTATGAAAGCCTGCGCAAAATGATCCGATATCAGCTGCAAGGGTTCCTGTCAACTTTCTCGCAGCTCCATCTCCTCAGCGCTTCCCTTTAACCGGGCAGGCCCCCCGTTGACCCGGAGGCCGATTTTTTCGGGGAAATATTTACTCAAACTTGCCCGTGCGCCGGCAAATTCCCACCGGAGCGGACCGGATGGGTTGGGGAATGCCTCGAATGGCAAGGCCTTACGACGATTTTAAATCTGGCAGGAAATTTTAAGTATCTAAGTGGGTAGGGCAAATCTGCCTGCTTCTAAAAAACCAAATATGAACAATTCAAAAATGCTGCTGGGCTTCTTGGCCGGCGCTGCAGTCGGAGGGTTACTGGGTATCTTGTTTGCCCCAGACAAAGGAGAAAGGACCCGTCAAAAGCTTATGGACCGGGGAGCGGACATGGGCGACACCGTCAAAGACAAATTCAATGACATCGTCGACGGGGTAAAAGACGGCATAGCTTCCGTCCGAAAAGTAAAGGAAGACGTCGAAGAGAAAGCGTTGTCCAAATCCGGCCGTCACCGCACTGATCCGGGCACATCCTTTTCTTGATTCAAGATTCGCCATCAACCAACATTATGTCAGACCGAGAATCAGATATCGAAGGGCTGCTTTCCGAAACGCGCTCTTTTGTGGAGACCAAGGCGGAACTGTGGAAGCTTAAAGGAGTAGACAGTATCACAACCATCATATCCACTTTGGTTTCTGGAGGGGGTGTCGTCTTGCTTGCCACTTTCGCCGTATTCATGTTCAGTATCGCGCTGGCCCTGGTCGTCGGCCGATGGTTGGGATCGCTCGCCTGGGGGTTTTTCCTCGTCGGATGCCTCTACGGGTTGGCGTCCCTGATCAGTTATGTGTTCCGGAACTCCTGGATGAAATCTCCTGTGCAGAATACCATGATCCGCGAATTGCTGAAATAATTTAATCAACCGATGCCTAAACTGATCAGAAACCAGGAGGAGCTGCAAGCGGCCATACGGGAATTGGAATCCCTGAATTACGGATATGAACTCCGGATCAGCGAAACGGCCCAGGCCATTGCCGACAAATGGAAACCGCTAAACTTGCTGAAGAGCGGAGTCCGGCAGGTCGTCGAACTGGCACCCTCTTTTCGCCAGGGCTTGTTGCCCGGGATCCTCATGACCGGCGCCGGCTGGATGGTCCGAAAATTCTTACACCGCCGCAAACCCCAGGCCCGCCAGCTAAATGGCCGGGGTTAGCCTGCCTATTGCTGATGAAAGCCCTCGCCGATAAACTTCAGGGCATCCGTAATTCCCGTCCGCCAATAGGTCCAGTTGTGCGAGCCATCGCGCACCCGGAATTCATGCGGGACCTTTTTGGCCACCAGGGCCAGGTGAAGCAAACAATTGCCCTTGGTGAGGAAATCATCGTCCCCACAATCCATCCAGTAGCGCACTTTTCGTAATTCTTGCGTCGTCTTGGAATCCACAATGCTCAGCACGGAATTGTTTTTCCATGCCTGATTCAGACGGTCCTGACCTTTGAGCCCATGGCCGAAAAGGGCGCCAAAAGTATCTTCCCAATACGAGTCGACCATGGAGGTCATTTCATCATCCGTGAAGACGGCAGCGCTCAACCCGGCCGCTGCGGAAAACAGATCGGGATATTTCAGCGCATAAACCAGGGACCCGTATCCGCCCATGGACAGGCCGCATATGCCGCGATACCTTTTTTCTGCCTTGATGCGGTAGGCCTTTTCTATGGTGGGTACAAATTCGCGCACAAAAAAGTCTTCGTAGCGCTCTTTCCCGTTGTACGAGTTGATATACCAACTGGAGTCGCCGTTGGGCATGACGATGATCATGGGCGGGATCGTTCCGTTCAGGATGGCCTGGTCCGCGTACCGGTTGATCTCGCCAAACTGAAGCCAGCCGGTGTTGTCGTCCGTATATCCGTGCAGCAAATAGACTATGGGATAGCTGCGCAGGGAAGTGGAATAATCCGGGGGAAAATAAATGCTGTATCGTACCTCCCTGCCGAGGATGGAGCTGGGAACCGTCGATTGCTCGATCACCTTTCCCAGGTTCTGAGAAAGGGCGGACAGATAAAGTATAGAGGCGGCCAGGAATGGGATGATTTTTTTACCGTTCAAACGCATGGTGCAAACTTTCGCGCCCAAGGGGCTTATGACAGGCGAAACTACAAAATCATGCGGATCGTCTAGGCCAAGCTTTCGCCGGATTCCGGAGATTGGTCTTGGAAACCAAGCGCTTGGTCGCATCTTTTTGCAAATCCGGCAAATCCTGACCACTTTTGTTGAATGGCCGAGAACCCGCGTAAACCCTGGTATTCCTATATCTGGTCATCCATTAGCTTCCACGTGCTGGCCTGGATGCTGGTGTTCTTCCTGCCCCTGCTTTTTGCCGGCATGAACAATCATGCCCCTCCGGTGGACGTTGGCCGAGCCCTGTTCAACACCGGGCATATCGGATTCATGACGGCCTCGCTACTGCTGTTTTATTCCAACGCCTTTTATTTCATCCCGCATTTTCTGAACCGGGGCAAAAAATGGCAGTATGGCCTCCTGCAGCTGCTACTGTTTGCGGGACTGCTGGCGTCCGCTATATTCTTATTCCCCTCCCCTGACAAGGGCCACGGCCATATGGGCTTCCACCGAGAATACCTGTTCCTCTTCGTTCCCTTCCTCATCCTGTGGTCTACCAGTACGGTTTACCGGTTTTCCTCTGACAAGGCCAAGACAGACCAATTGCTGAAAGAAAAGGAAAACGAGAACCTGAAAACGGAACTGCTTTTTCTCCGATCCCAAGTCAGCCCCCATTTTCTGTTCAATGTCTTGAACAATATGGTGGCCCTGGCCCGGCTAAAGTCTGACCGCCTGGAGGCTTCCCTGATCAAATTGTCCGGCCTGATGCGCTATATGCTCTATGAGTCCGATGAGCAAAAGGTTCCGCTGGCCAAAGAAATTGAATATGTGACCAGTTATATCGATCTCCAGCGGCTCCGGTTTGGTGAGGACATGCGGATTTCCCTGAAAATCGCTGAACTTCCAGGAGATTATTTACTTATCGAGCCCATGCTGCTGATCCCCTTCATTGAAAATGCGTTCAAGCATGGAACGGGCCTGATCAAGAATCCGGAGATCGATATCACCCTCCAGGTGAATGGCGGCCAGTTGGACTTTTCCGTCCGTAACAAATACAACGGGGAAGGCAGTGAGGTCAAGGACAAGACCTCAGGGATCGGCTTGGCCAACGTAGTACGCCGCCTGAACCTGCTCTATGGCAATGCCCACAGCCTGACCATCGACAAGCAGGATGGATGGTATGGGGTTACCCTTCAACTTAAACTTGAATACTGATGCGTTGCATGGCTGTAGATGACGAACCGTTAGCGCTGGATCTGCTCGAAGACAATATCCGGCAGGTGCCCTATCTTACCCTGGTTGCCAGGTGCCGGAATGCGCTGGAAGCGATCGAAGTTCTGGGCAAAGAACCCGTGGACCTGATCTTTTTGGATATTCAGATGCCAGGACTTTCCGGCCTGCAATTCGTCCAGTCCTTGACCCAGAAGCCCATGATCATCATGATCACTGCCTATGAGCAGTACGCCCTGGAGGGATTCAACCTCGACGTGGTGGATTACCTGGTCAAGCCGGTCCCCTTTGAACGGTTTTTAAAAGCCTGCAACAAGGCACAGGAACTGCACAACCTGAAAAACCATCCGCCGTCTGCCGGAGATCCCGGCTATTTTTTTGTCAATGCGGAATATAGCCTCGTCAAGGTCGTTTTTGACGATATCGTGCTGATCGAAGGCTTAAAAGATTACCTCAAAATCCAGCTGGCGCACGGCAAGCCGCTGATCATTCGCATGAGCATGAAAACCATCGAAGAAAAGCTGCCCGCCCGCAAATTCATGCGAGTGCATAAATCCTACATCATTTCCTTGGCCGCCATTACGTCCATCCGGAAAAATACCGTCTTCCTCGGAAGCCAGGAAGTGCCCGTCAGCGAGAATTACAAGGACGCCCTCCTGGCCATTACCGCGGGGCAACGGTAAGCGGCCATTCCTTTTTCAATAGATTTATTCGTTTTGTCGCAAAAATCCGTGGGCTCGTCTCATTTAGCCGCCTGGAACCCACTCCCGAGGTAGCTTTGTGCCGGATCGTTGAAAACAACCGAAACAATTAACCATGAAAAAGATATTCCTCCTTCCGTTGGTTCTTGCGATACAGCTGGCCTCATTTGCTCAGATGCCCTTTGGCGGTAAGGCTCAAACGGCCCCCAGCATTGGCCATTTTTACGGAAAAATCATGTCGGACTCCCTGGGCAAGCCCATCGATGGAGCATCGGTAGCCCTACTGCAAAACCGCTTCGATTCGGTGAGCAAAAAAAGAAAGGATATACTAATCGGCGCCCTGATTACTCATACCAGCGGAGACTTCAGCTTCGAAAACCTGCCCATGTTCGGGTCGTACAAACTGAAGATATCCGCCATGGGCTATAAGAATTATGAATCCACCGTAAGTTTCCAGATGCGCGTGCCTTCCGGCAGCACACCGAATGTCAACGGCGACGCATCCCAGGCCATGTCCAATATGAGCAGCATGCTGAACGGCATCGACCGGGATCTGGGCAACATTAAACTCGCCACGGATATCCAGCAGCTGGAAACCGTGACCGTTACCGCCAGCAAGCCTACCCTGAGAATGGATATCGACAAGAAAGTATACAATGTGGAAAAAGACATCGTCAATGCGGGCGGAACGGCCCTGGACGTGATGAAGAATGTACCCTCAGTAAACGTGGACATTGACGGGAATGTCACCTTGCGAAATGCCACCCCCCAGATTTATATTGACGGGCGGCCGACCACCCTTACCCTGGACCAGATCCCGGCGGACGCGATCGAAAGCGTGGAAGTGATCACGAATCCTTCGGCCAAATACGACGCTTCCGGCGGCGGCGCGGGAATTCTCAACATCGTGCTCAAAAAGAACCGGAAGGCCGGTTACAATGGCAACCTGCGCGCAGGGGTTGACAGCCACGGAGGAATCAATGGCGGAGGCAACTTCAACGTAAGGGAAAGCAAATTCAATTTTTCGGCCGCCGCCTTTGTCAACCAAAACAGGGGAATCACCCAAGGGATCACGGACCGCACTAACATCGCCGACACGCCCTCCACACTTCACCAGACCGACAACAACCGCAACAACGGAGCCTTTATTTTCGGAAGCGTGGGCCTCGACTATTTCATTAGCAACCGCACGACCCTTTCGGCCTCGGTCATTAAAGTCCATGGCCAGTTCAAACCGCTCGACTACCTGCACTATACAACTGACAGCTTATACAACACGGGAACCGTATCGAGCTACAGCGAGAGAAATACCCAGACCAACCGCCAATTCAATGCCACGGGAGTCCAACTCGGGTTCAAGCATCTCTTTCCGAAAGAAGGCGAAACCTGGACCGCAGACCTCAACTATTTCTCCGGCAAAAATTCCAATAATTCCCTGTATACCACAAACTATTTTTTCAATGGCCCGGGAAGCGAGATTGCCGGAACCGGAGAACAGCAGGTTGACGGATCCGGGACCAATAAATTTTTCACCATCCAGACTGATTATGTAAAACCCTTTACGGCTAAGACCAAACTGGAGGCGGGTTTGCGGGCCAACTCCCAGGCCCTGGTCAGCAACACGAACAATTATTTCTTCAATGACTCGGCCGACTCGTACCTACTCGTGCCCCTGGCTTCCATTAACTACAACAATACGAACAATGTCTACGCCGCATATGCTTCCCTGACCAGCGGCGTCAAAGACTTCGGGTACCAAGTAGGCTTGCGGGCGGAAAGTTCGAACTATACCGGGGAGTTGCTGAGCACCCAGCAAAACTTCAGCAACAAATACCCCATCAGCCTTTTCCCCTCGGTATTCCTGAGTCAGAAACTGAGCGGCAAGCAGGAATTGCAGATCAGTTACACCCGGAGGATCAATCGGCCCAATTTTTTCCAGCTGATCCCCTACACGGATTATACAGACAGCCTCAACATCACGCGGGGCAATCCCAACCTGGTGCCGGAGTTCACCAACAGCGTGGAATTCTCCTACCTCAAGACGCTGAAGGGGAATAACACCATACTGGCTTCCGTATATTATAAATACACCAACAACCTCATCACCCGCTTTATCGACACCGGAACCAATGAGCTGACGGGAAAGCAGGATCTGATCAATACCTATGTAAATGCCAATTCGAGCCAAACCATTGGAGCGGAATTTACCACCATCACTACCCTGACCCATTGGTGGGACCTGACGACTAATATCAACATATACAATGCATACATCAATACCAACAACCTGAACATCGTCTCACAGCCCCCGTTGTGGAGCTGGTTCGGGAAATTAAACAGCAATTTCAAGCTCCCCTCCCGGTTTAAAATTCAAGTAACGGCGATTTACCAATCCAAGACCGATCTGCCGATCAATACCAACAGCGGCGGCATGGGGGGCCCCGGTGGTGGCGGTGGCGCGCAAAGTGCTTCCCAAGGATATATCCGCGCCTTTTACGGCGTAGACATGGCCATCAGCCGTACTTTCTTCAAGAATGATGCGGGCATGATCAGCGTCAGCATGGGGGATATCTTCCGGAGCCGGTGGTCGGACCAGCACTCTTCCAGCGCCTTTTTCATCCAGGATTATGACCGCCTGCGGGATCCTCAGCTGGTACGCGTTAACTTCACGTACCGCTTCGGAAAGCTGGACGTTTCTCTGTTCAAGCGCAAGAACCTCTCGGGCGACAGCATGCAGGGTGCAACCCAAGGGATGCAGCAATAGCCAGACAAAATACCGGATCGGTGCTTTTCGGGACGGCCAATAGACCCGTTCCCTATATCGGCATAAACAGTTTTGAAATCAAGTCACGGCGCGAGATCCCCATTTTTTCAATTGAGCGGGATCCCGTATAATTGTGTCAGTCGAACACATTGCTGCCGCGTTGGGGCAGCGCTACCAAATAAAGCTTGTATTATGAAAAAATGGCTGCTTTTCCCGCCGCTTGCTGTTTCCCTTTTCTTTTTCCTGCTTTTTTGGATCGCACCAGGTTGCAATAGCAAGCCGGTCAATACGGTCGATTCCCTGGTTGAACGGAATTCTTCCCGCTTGCTCACCGTCGGTGGCTACCGGTTTCGGGACCTCAATAAAAATGGACGCTTGGATCCCTACGAAGACGCGCGCCAACCCCTGGAAGCGCGCGTACGCGATTTGCTGGGTCAAATGACTTTGGAGGAGAAAGCCGGCCTGATGTTCATTAACGGCGCCCGCGTCAACTCCGATGGCAGCATCGAAGACCAGCCAGCTCAGGGCATGTTTGCCTTTGCGCCGAATGCGATGCGGCTGATGCAGGAAAAAAAAATGAACCACTTCAATCTTTGGGCCATCCCCTCCATTCCCGCGCTCGCCACCTGGTACAATAGCATGCAACGCTTTGCCGAAGGAACCCGGCTAGGCATACCGATCACGATCGCCTCCGATCCCCGAAACCATTTCAGCAGCAATGTCTTTGCCATGTCGGCGCACGGCTTTTCTCAATGGTGCGAACCCCTGGGTTTCGGCGCCATCGGAGATTCCGCCTTTACTCGGCAATTTGCCGACATGGCCCGGCAGGAATACCTGGCGGTCGGGATCCGCGAAGCCCTGCACCCCCAAGTAGATCTGGCCACGGAACCGCGTTGGCCGCGGATCGCCGGTACTTTCGGGGAGGACGCCAAACTGACTTCCCGTTTAGCCCAAGCGTATATTTTGGGCTTCCAGGGCGATAGCCTGGGGGCGCAAAGCGTGGCCTGCATGACCAAGCACTTCAGCGGCGGAGGTCCGCAAAAAGAAGGACTGGACCCGCATTTTGCCTTTCAGAAAGGGCAGGTCTACCCGGGAAATAATTTCAAGTACCACCTGATTCCCTTTGAGGCGGCCCTGGCCGTCCACACGGCCGCCATCATGCCTTATTACGGAGTGCCGATGGGTCAAACCAGTGAAAATGTCGGTTTTTCCTTCAACAAAGACATCATTACCGGCCTTTTACGCGACTCCTTGCATTACGATGGCCTGGTCTGCACGGATTGGGGCCTGGTCAACGATGCCCATATGGGCCCGATCGTCTGGCCGGCGAGGGCCTGGGGCGCCGAAAAGCTCAGTCCCAAGGAACGGGTGCAGAAAATCATTGACGCGGGGGTCGATCAGTTTGGCGGCGAAAACTGCCCGGACCTGGTGGTCCAACTTGTGCACGAAGGAAAACTTTCCGAAGATCGCATCAATGCATCTGTCCAAAGGCTGCTTCGGCAGAAATTTCAATTGGGCCTCTTTGAAGATCCATTCATTGACACAGTCCTGGCGCCGCTCACGGTGGGGAAGCCTGAATTCCGCGCAGCTGGGGAAGAATCCCAGCGACGCGCCATCACCCTATTGAAGAACGAAAAAAACACGCTACCGCTGGCCAAAGGGAAGTGGAAAATTTACGTCCATCATATCGACAGCGGAATAGCAGCCCAATATGGCCAGGTAGTGAAAACTCCCAAGGAAGCCGATTTGGCTATCATCCGCCTAAGCACGCCGTTTTATCCCGTCAAGAGCGGTATTCCTATGGCCGCGATGTTTCACCACGGGGACCTGGACTTCAAGGGCAAGCAGAAAGACAGCCTGCTGCAGCTGCTCAGCACCGTACCCACGGTAGTAGATATCTACCTGGACCGGCCCGCCGTCATCCCGGAGATCAACGCCAAGGCAAAAGTGCTCCTCGCCGATTTCGGGGCAAGCGACCAGGCGGTTTTGGATGTGGTATTCGGGCTGCATAAGCCGGGCGGTCATCTGCCGTTCGAAATGCCCCGGTCGATGGAGGCGGTCCGTGCCCAGAAAGAAGATCTGCCCCATGATTCGAAAGATCCGCTGTATCCATTCGGTTCCGGCCTGAGTTATTGATTCCCGGCCTTACGGGAATCCTTGGGCCAACTTACCAGAACCGGATGTAAAGCGCCATCAGGATGAGGATGATCGCGCAGATCAGCACGATATGGGAGGGCTGCAACCGGAACATTTCGCGATCTAGCGCAAAGGCCTTCGGGTTAAGGCGCGGTCCCAGGAAGCTGATCAGGACCATGACCAGGACGGTAAAGAAGAAGGACCATCCCATGCTGATCATGAACGGGATTTCATAAACCCCCTTGTCGTTGATATAGGCTGTATAGAGAGCGGTATCCGTCCCGAACCAGGAAGGGGCGTAATTGCTGAACACAACCATCAGCAACACCCCGGTGACCAGGCCCGCAACCGCTGCCGCGCCCGTCGTTCGCTTCCAGAACATGCCCAGAATGAACATAGCGAATATTCCCGGGCTAATATAACCGGTGTATTTTTGGATGAAGGTGAATCCCCCTTCTCCGCTGATACCGAGCAAGTCGGTCCAGGTAAATGCCACAGAAAGGAACATCGCTACCAGGATGGTAAACCGGCCTACCCAAACCATCTCCCCCTCCGAAGCTTCCCTCCGCATGTATTTCTTAAAGATGTCCAGCGTAAAGATGGTGGAGATGCTGTTGGCCTTCCCCGCCAAGGAAGCAACGATGGCGGCCGTAAGGGCGGCAACGGAAAGCCCCTTCAGTCCACCCGGCAAAAATCCCAGCATCGAGGAATAGGCATTGTCCTGGTTGAACTTGCCTGCCGAATTCATTTCCGCGTGCAGAGCCCCATGCTGATACAGCACATAAGCGGCAATGCCGGGCAGCATCACGATGATCGGCATCATGAGTTTGAGCAAGGCCGCAAAAAGAATCCCGGTGCGTGCCGTGGGCAGGTTTGCCCCCAATGCCCGCTGGGTGATGTATTGGTTGCAGCCCCAATAATTCAGATTGATGATCCACTGACCCGCAAAATACATGGCAATGCCCGGGAGGATCAGGTATTTGTCGATCTGACTCTGGCCGGCGGCCGCGCCAGGTTTCTGAAGGATCATATGAAAATGGTCGGGAGCGTCCCGGAGGAGTTCCTGAAAACCTTTCAGCACATCCCTGCCCAATCCGAATTTTTCGCTGACGGTAATCAACGCCATGTAGGTGGTGGCCAGGCCGCCGATGATCAGCACCATCACCTGGATAACGTCCGTATACCCGATAACCTTCATTCCGCCCAGCGTGATTATGATGGCGAACAAAGCCAGGCAGACCATGATCAGGTGGAGGTGTTGTCCGCCCGCCAGATTATTGATGGCCAGGGCGCCGAGATACATGATGGAAGTAATGTTTACAAACACATACAGAAACAGCCAGAAAATCGTCATGATCAGGCTCACCGTTTCGTTATACCGCGTCTTGAGGAATTGCGGCATGGTGAAAATCTTGTTCTTCAGGTAGACGGGCATGAATCCTATGGCCACGATGACCAGGGCTAGCGCTGCAATCCATTCGTAAGCGGAGACGGCGATTCCGACAAAAAAGCCATTCCCGCTCATTCCGATAAATTGCTCGGCTGATATATTGGACGCGATCAAGGAAGCGCCGATGGCCCACCAGGTCAGGGACCCCTCTGCCAGGAAGAAGTCATGCGTATCGGTTACTTTTTTCTTTTTCCTCCGGTAGATCCAGTAGCCGTAACTCGAGACGATGAGAAAGTAAATGATGAAAACCAGGTAATCACCGGTAACCAGCCTGTTGTTCATATGCAATCATATCGTTAGAAAAATACATGATTTATGCTTGCATCCGGCGCGCGTCGCCGGCGCTACCGGTTAATTTGGAAATATACATCATTCCACCTTAACTCATTGCGGAATTGATCCATGTCGAGGCCTGCTCCGATGCGCACGCATTCGATTCCGGCAATCCTTGCAAAATCCAGGAGGTGCGCGGCTCCGATCGACTGACTGAACACCGTGTGGTGAGCCCCGCCGGCCAGCAACCAGGCGGTGCATCCCTTTTTCAAATCCGGATAGGGTTTCCACAACACCCGGGCGACCGGAAGTTTGGGCAGTGGATGCGGGGGTGGAACGGCATATACCTCGTTGATGACTAGCCGAAATCGCGGACCCAGGTCGACGAGAGAAGCGTTTATGGCGGGGCCCCCCTTCGCATTGAATACCAGGCGGACGGGATCCGACTTGCCACCGATCCCGAGGGGATGAATCTCGCAGGAGGGTTTGCCTTCAGCAAGAGATTCGCAGATTTCGAGCATATGAGCGCCGAGGACCAATGGGTTCTCGGGGTCGAAATGATAGGTGTAGTCTTCCATAAATGAGGAGCCTCCCGGCAAACCGACAGCCATGACCTTGATGGCTCGAACCAGCGCGGCCGTTTTCCAATCTCCTTCCGCGGCGAATCCGAAACCACGGGCCATCAGCCGCTGGACAGCGATCCCCGGCAATTGTTCCAGACCATGAAGATCTTCAAAGGTGTCTGTGAAACCCTTGAATCGGCCGGCTATGAGAAAGGATTCGAGGCCCAGCTCGATTTTCGCAGCATCCCGCAGCGAACCATGCCGCGAAGCGCCGGGACGGAGCGCCTCGGCCAAAACGTAATCGTCGGAATATTGCTTCACCCGGTCCTCGACCTGAGCTTCGGGGATCCCCCGGATGACTTCGGCCAGGTCGCCGATGCCGTAGGTATTGACCGAATAGCCAAAGCGGCATTCTGCTTCGACCTTGTCGCCCTCCGTTACAGCGACTTGGCGCATATTGTCCCCGAACCGGGCAAAGCGCGCGCCCTGCCAGTCCTGCCAGGCCGTTGCAGCCCGCGCCCAGACCTGAATTTCGTCGAGTACTTCCGGATCTTGCCAATGTCCAACGACCACTTTCAGCGGAATCCGCATGCGGCCGGCCAGGTGCGCGAATTCCCGGTCGCCATGGGCAGACTGGTTCAGGTTCATAAAGTCCATATCAATTTCGTGCCAGGGAATGTCGCGATTGAACTGGGTGTGCAAATGCAGCAGCGGTTTTCGCAACAGCCCCAGTCCCCGGATCCACATTTTGGCCGGTGAGAAAGTATGCATCCAGGTGATGATCCCGACACAGGCCGCCTCTTGGTTGGCAGCTTCACAGGCCTGAAAGATTTCTTCGGGCGATTTGACCGTGGGCTTCCAAACCACCCGGACGGGCAGGCCGGGAGACCGGTCCAGGAATGCGCCGATTAGTTGGGAATGGGAAGTAACTTGCAGCAGGGTAGCTTCGCCATACAGAGTCTGGCTTCCAGTCAGAAACCAAAGCTCGAATTGTTTCAGGTCATGCATACGGGTGGGTTGCGTGCTGAATAAATCGGGTCACTGTCCGTAGTAGGAATCCGGTCCATGTTTGCGGGTATGATGTTTTTGAATCAGGGCCTCCTTAAGGCGCGGGGCATCCTTCCGGATCTGCTCGGTCAGGTAGGCCAGCTGGGCGATATATTCCAAAACGGCGCTGTGGTAAAGCGCTTTCTCGGCGTCCTTGCCCCAGGTAAAGGGCGCATGGCTTCCCACCAGTACCATTTCCACGTCTTCATAAGACAGCGACAACTGGCGAAAATGGTCCAGGATCTGCATGGCGGTTTGCTTTTCATATTCGCCGGAGATCATGGTTTCAGACATTGGCGGCGTGCAGGGAATATCGACGGTGTTGTGGTCTGCATGGGTGGTGCCAAATAAGGGGATCGGGCGCTGGCTCTGCGCCCAGGCCGTGGCATACAGCGAATGCGTATGAACAATACTGCCGATCTTTTTCCAGTGTCGGTAGAGCAGGGCGTGGGTCGGGCTGTCTGAGGATGGCCTGAGTTTTCCCTTCACATGGTTTCCGTCAAAATCGACGACTACCATCTTGGAGGGGGTCAATTCGGCATAGGGAACCCCGCTGGGCTTGATGGCAAACAGGCCCGCGGCTTGATCGGCCACGCTGACGTTGCCAAAAGTGAATACGACAAGACCCAGGACCGGTAGCTGCCGGTTGGCCTCGCAGGCCGCTTCCTGCAAATCTGAATAATTGCTCATGCGTGTCCGTTTGGTTTCTTGGGTTGGGTCCTTCACTGGGCGGCGGTGAATTCCTTCTCAACAAAATTTCCCAGTTGCCGATACTTGTTGTATCGCCTCCGGTACTCGGCCTGATGGCTGGGTTCCGGAAGATATTGCACGTCAAATCCCTTGCCCATGGCCTCCATCGCCTCTTCGACCCGGCCATATAGTCCCGCGGCCGTCGCAGCAAACATGGCGGCGCCCATGGCGCAGGTTTGTTCGGACCGGTGGATACGAATGGGCATTTCCAAAATGTCGGCCATCATTTGCATAACGAAGCCGGATTTCTTGGCCACCCCACCGAGGCCGATCAGGCCCCGGACCGGTACATGCTGGCTCGTGAAGCAATCCACGATGGCTTTGGCGCCGAAACAGGTCGATTCCACAATGGATCGAAACAGGCGCGGCGCGTCAGATCCCAGCTGCAGTCCGACCAGCGCCGCCTTCAGCGACTGATTGGCATCCGGGCTCCGCCTTCCATTGAGCCAGTCCAGGGCAAATTCCGGCTGGGCCGGAGGCAAACGGGCCGCCTGAAGACTCAATTCGCTGATCAGGCTGGCGGATATTTCACCGGCCAGGGATTTGTACCGTTCGGGATCTGTATCACTGGAAAGGGAATGGACGTGCAACAGCGGCCAGCAGAGCAGGTCGCGGAACCAGGCATAGGAATCTCCGAAAGCCGATTGTCCTGCCTCCATGCCCATCATGCCAGGCAGGATGGAGCCGGGCACCTGCCCGCAAATCCCCCGGACCAGTTTATTTCCCATGTCTGCCAGGGGCGCAACCAGCATGTCGCAAGTGGAAGTGCCCATTACCTTACTTAAGTGGTAGGGTTCGATCTGGCCTCCCACAGCCCCCATATGGGCATCGAAGGCACCCACCCCGACGACCAGCCCCTTCGTCAGCCCCAATCGTTCGGCCCATGCGGGGGAGAGTCGGCCGGCTCCCTCGCTGGCTGCCGAAGTCCGAGTAAATAATCGATCCGTAAACCCGTCCAGGAGCTTGTCCAGGGAAGAAAAAAATGCATTGGGGGGCAGTCCTCCGAACTCGGCGGACCAGAGCGCCTTGTGCCCGGCGGCGCAAACGCTTCTTTTCATTTCTGCTACCCGGCTCCCTCCACAAAGCAGGAAGGGAATCCAGTCGCAATGCTCTACCCAGGAATAACAGGCCAATCGGACGGCCGGATTGGCTCGCAAAATGTGCAATAGCTTGGCCCAAAACCATTCCGAGGAGTATACTCCTCCTACGAACTGTAGGTAATCCTCGGTGGAATTCGCGGCATGGCGATTGATTTCGCTGGCTTCCAGGACTGCTGTGTGATCTTTCCAAAGAACGAACATGGCGTCCGGGTCCTGCTCGAAGCCGGAAAGCAGGGAAAGGGGAGTTCCTCCGGAGTCTACGGCTACCGGTGTAGATCCGGTGCTGTCTATGGAAAGCGCACAGATCATCCCGGACGCCCCAGGCCCGGCCTGACGAAGGCAGGAACGGATGGTATCCTCCAGTCCCTCAATATAATCTAGCGGATGCTGCCGGAAGCGCTGGTTTTGCGGGTCGCAGTAGAGTCCATCGCGCCAGCGCGGATATGAAAATATCGCTGAAGCCACTTCGTCTCCATTGGCCGCATCGACAATCATGGCGCGGACGGAGTCTGTACCAAAATCCACTCCAATGACCCAATTGGTTTCTTTCATTTGCGAGCGCCCAAATTAACTAATGTCAAATTAACGGTTAATTCCTGATTTAGATAAATTTTTTGACCTAGCAGAGCAATTTGCCGGGGTTGGGTATGAAATGGAGGAATGCCTGGAAATCTGCCTTGTACCTTTTCTTGTTCAGCTTGTAATAAAACGCCCCTTTTTTCGACCCAGTTTTGTCTTTGTCTTTTAATTTGACCAGTAGTCCAGTGGAAAGCACCTTCCTGCTGAAATTTCGGTTATCCAGCCGCGTTTGATAGATGTCCTGATAGAGACTTTGCAATTGGGGAATCGTGAATCGAGGCGGAAGCAGTTCAAAGAGGATCGGGTGCAGCGCCGCTTTGTACCGAAGTTTTTGCTGGGCCAGGTTGACCATGAGGTCATGGTCGAAGATCAGCTTCGGCCTTTTTTTCAGCAGGAACCATTCCGCGTGGTAATGACTGCTCAATTGCTTCTCGTACCGGTGGATATCGATCAACGCGAAATAGGCGGTGGATACGGTTCTTTCCACCGGATCTCTCCGCGGATGACTAAAGGTCCCCAGTTGTTCCAGGTATACCCCTTTGAGACCCGTTAATTGTTTAAGGACGCGATTTGCCGCCTGATCCAGGCTTTCGCTCGATTGCAGGAAGCCTCCCATGAGGCTCCATTTGTTCTTTTGGGGTTCGAATCCGCGCTGGATCAGCAGGAGTTTTAGTTCAAACCCGTCAAAGCCGAATATGATGCAGTCGACTGCCTGCAGCATGTGCGACTGGCCAGAATACCTGTGCATGGGTGAGCAGTTAAAGCCGGTATAAAACTCGGCAAATTATGGAATTGCTTGAATCGGCGCGCTTCAATGAAAAGCGGGCAGCGGATCATCGTACCTTTATCTGCGTTTCGAAGGGATATCTCCCTGCAAACCTGGTCATGCGCAGTTCCCATTTATATCTTCTGCTGGCCATGCTCGCCTTGGCAACCCCGGGCTGCAACTGCCGCTTTCCTGCGGAAAACAGGGGCGAGCAAGCGGCTCAACCCGGGATTCATCGGCAAGACTGGGGCATGCTCACTGGCAAGCCGGTCTATTTGTATACGCTGACTAATGGGAAGGGGATGTCGGTAATGATTTCAAATTACGGTGGAACCATCACCCGATGGACCGCCCGGGATTCTAGCGGCCAGCAGCGCAACTTGGTGGTCGGCTTTGATAGCCTCTCCGGTTACCTGGCCAGACCTCCCTATTTCGGTGCGCTGATTGGTCGGTATGCGAACCGCATCGGCTTGGCCAGGTTCAGCCTCGACGGGCATGAATACCGCCTCGCCGCCAACGACGGCAGAAATCATCTGCACGGTGGCCTGAACGGATTCGACAAGAAAATATGGGAAGCGGAAGAGCTCGCCGATTCCATTCCGGAACTGACTCTGAAATACCTGAGCCCGGACGGAGAAGAAGGTTATCCTGGAAACCTCATGATTTCTGCAACGTACCGCCTGACCGACAGCAACGCCTTGTCCATTACCTATCGGGCGAAGACCGACCGGGCAACACCGGTGAACCTGACCAATCACAGCTACTTCAATCTCAGCGGCGATCCCGGCCGTCCGGTATTGGACGAAAATTTAGTAATCGATGCAGACCACTACACTCCCGTGGACAGCACCCTGATCCCAACCGGTGAAATCCGCGCGATCGGAGGCACACCCTTCGATTTCCGGCATCCACAGGCCATCGGATCCAGGATTGCAGAGGTAAAGGGCGGGTATGACCATAATTTTGTTTTGAACCACCCGGCCGGGATACTATCTTTCGCGGCTTCCCTGCAAGATCCCGGCAGCGGATTTAGGCTCCTCATCTACACAACTGAACCTGGCCTGCAGTTCTATTCCGGTAACTTCCTGGACGGAAAATTTCGGGCTGCTTCCGGCCAGACCATCGGTGAACACGATGCGCTCTGCCTCGAACCTCAGCATTTTCCCGACTCCCCCCACCGCCCGGACTTCCCATCCGTGATCCTTCGGCCCGGGGAAACCTATTTTTCCCAATCGGTCTATCGAGTTATCCTGCCATGACGTATTACGTAGTAATCTAATGATTATTAAGTCATTAGGAAAATATGAAAGGAAAAATGCCTTTCGGAAATATTTTCCCCAAATTATTTGGGAAATTAATCAAACGTTTGTTTAATTTTGCGGCCAGATTTTCCCAAAATGAGCCATACCGACAAGCAATTGCAGATACTGCAGGCCGCTGAAAAGCTGTTCGCGGAGAAGGGATTTGACGGGACTTCGGTGCGCGACATTGCCACGGAAGCGGATGTCAACCTGGCCATGATCTCTTATTATTTCAAATCCAAGGAAAATCTGATGCAGGCCATATTTGAAGAGCGAATGGATCAGACCCGGATCCGGATTGAAAACCTGGTATTGGATACGAGCTTGGAGCCGATGGCCAAGCTAGAAATGCTGGTGGATGAATACATTGACCGGATCATGGCCAAGCAGGCTTTTCACAAGATCGTGGTTTGCGAGCAGGTTATTAATAAGAACCCGGTCATCCTTCGCCTGGTAAATGACCTGAAGCGAAAGAACCGCGAATCCGTGCAGAAATTGATTCGGGATGGTCAAAACCGGGGAGTGTTCCGGAAAGAGGTGGATCTCACCCTGATGCTTAGTGTTCTTTTTGGAACGGTGTCCCAAATGCTGGTCAATAAGGACTATTACCGGGAGGCTCAACACCTGGAATCCTTGAGCGACCAGGAATTTGACCTATACCTGCGAAAACAACTCAGCAAACACCTTAAAATGATCTTTAAAGCCATATTGACTCATGAACCATAATCTGCTATCAGCTTGGGCTGCAACGATGCTGATGCTTCTGCTCATCCAACCCGTCTGTGCGCAGGATTCAGCGAGAAGCCTGAGCCTGAAGGAAGCCGTCGACTTGTGCGTCAAGAACAGCAAGCAATTGAAGAACAGCCAGGCCAAGATTGAAGAAGCTACCGCCGCCCTCAAGGAAGCGGTGCAACGGAGGCTGCCGGACGCTTCGGTGGGAGGCAGTTACCTGTATGTCACCCAGCCGGATATCTCCTTGAAGGTTAAATCCACCAATTCCGGCGGGGGAGGCGGGAGCGGAGGGCTCAACTTGAGTAATATAAAAGTGTCCCAGGCCATGTACGGGGTACTGAACGTTTCCCTGCCGGTTTTCACTGGATTCCAGATTAAGGCAGGCATCGAGTCGGCCCAATTCCTGGAAAAGGCGACCAGACTGGACGCCGACGAGGACAAGCAGGTGGTCATACAGAATGCCATCAATTCCTATGCTGCCCTATACAAAGCCAAGGCGGCTGTTGGCCTGGTGGAAGCCAGCCTGGGCCAGTCCAAGCAACGCGTGAACGATTTTACTAACCTGGAGCAAAACGGCCTGATGGCCCGCAACGACCTGCTCAAAGCCGAACTGGAAAGTTCCAATCTCGAGCTCACCTTATTGGATGCGGAAAACAATTGGAAACTGGCCAACGTAAGCATGAATCTCCTGCTCGGTCTTCCGGAACAAACGCCGCTGAACCTGGATTCCGCGAGCCTGTTGCAGGCCGGTCCGGTTAAATCCCTGGAAGAATATGAGCTGGCCGCTGTCCAAAATCGCTTTGACGTCCAGGCGATCGGCGAAAGACGAAAAGCCGCAGAAGCAGGCATTGTCCAAGCCAAATCGGCCTATTATCCGAATATCGCCCTGACGGCCGGGTATATTGCCCTGAACGTGCCGAACCTGATCAGCGTGACAAATGCCGTTACCATCGGTGCCGGAGTAAAGTACAACCTGGGTTCTCTTTGGAAAACAGATGCCAAGGTACAACAAGCTAAAGCCAGGGAAAAACAGACTGAATCCAACCAGGAGATCCTCCAGGACAATATCCGGCTGGAAGTCAATCAGGCCTATGAAAATTTCTTGTCCGGCGAGAAAAAAATTGACGTCTACCTGACGGCAATTGTGCAGGCCGAAGAGAACTACAAGATCACCAAGAACAAATACGACAACAGCCTGGTAACAACAACCGACCTCCTGGATGCCGAAGTAGCCGACTTGCAGGCGCGGCTGAATCACGTGTATGCGCAAGCCGATGCCGTGGTCGCGTATAACCGGCTCCTTCAGGTTGCTGGCCTCCTGCAAATCGAGTCCGAAAATAAATAACCAACCAAGCAAGAACAAAACCCTTTTATGGAACAACAAAAAACAGCTCCCGAAAAAAAAGGCCGCAGCAAGGTCTTCATTATTGTGCTTGTCCTGCTGTTGCTCGGAGGGGGAACTTTCGGGATATCCAAATACATTCATGGGTTGCATCACGAAGAAACGGACGATGCCCAAATCGATGGATTTATCAGCCCGGTTATCCCCCGCATTTCCGGATATGTAACCGAATTGCGCGTGCAGGATAACCAGTACGTGAAGGAAGGGGACACCCTGATGATACTGGATGACCGCGACCTGAAAATAAAGCTGGAGCAAGCCGAAACGGCCCTGCAAACGGCAAATAACAATCTGCTGGCTGCCCGCGCGACCACTACAGTTGCTCATGACAACGTAGCGACCAGCCAGGCATCCGTTTCTACCATTGACGCCCAAATCGCGGAAGCCAAGATAACTGCCTGGAGGACATCCCAGGATTATGCCAGGTACGAAAACCTGATTAAGGACCATTCCGTTACGCAGCAGCAATACGAACAGGCTTTGGCGGCCAAGCAAACGGCGGAAAAGCAACTGGAGGTGCTGGAGGATCAAAAGAATCAGGCTTCGCGCCAGACTTCAGCCGTAGCTTCCCAGAGTACTGCCACGGCCAGCCAGATCGGCATCAATAACGCGATTATCCGGCAACGCGAAGTGGATGTGGCCGATGCCAAACTGAATCTGTCGTATACGGTGATCACAGCGCCCGAAAACGGATTGGTTTCCAAAGTCAACGTCCAATTGGGGCAATACCTGCAGGCAGGACAATCCTTCTTCAGCATAGTCCATGATTCCGACGCATGGGTGGTTGCCAACTTCAAAGAAACGCAGCTCAAGAAAATGAGGATCGGCCAGGCAGTTACGGTATCCGTAGACGCCTTTGCCGGACACGAATTCGAAGCGAAAGTTTCTTCTTTTGCTCCGGCGACGGGTGCCCGCTTCGCCCTTCTTCCCCCGGATAACGCCAGCGGAAATTTCGTGAAAGTAGTTCAGCGTCTTCCGGTCAAGATCGAGTTCAGCAATCCCGCAGATTCTCTGGTCAAAAAGTTGCGGCCGGGAATGAATTGCGTGGTAGATGTTCACTTGGACTGATAATCCGAAAAGCGTAGGCTTATGACACAGCAAGATTCCTTGGTGGAATTTGGAGCCCGGAGAATCATTATCACCCTCACGGCGATTTTGTGCGCATTGCTGGAAATAGTCGATACCACAATCGTGAATGTTGCCTTGAATGACATGCGCGGAAACCTCGGGGCAACCCTGACCGAAGTTGGCTGGGTGGTTACCGCCTACGCCATCGGCAACGTGATCGTGGTTCCCATGACGAGCTGGCTCTCTCAGCAATTCGGTCGCCGAAACTATTTCGCGGCCTCCATCATGATTTTCACCGCCTGTTCCTTTCTTTGCGGGAATGCAACGGGTATCTGGGAACTCGTGACCTTCCGGTTCCTGCAGGGCCTGGGCGGAGGCGCCCTGCTGGTAACTTCCCAAACCATCATTACGGAAAGCTATCCCGTAGCCAAAAGGGGCATGGCCCAGGCCATTTATGGTTTAGGCGTAATCATTGGGCCTACACTGGGTCCCCCGCTCGGCGGGTACATCGTGGATCATTTTTCCTGGCCCTACATTTTTTACATCAATATTCCGATCGGTGTGATCGCCACACTGCTCACGCTGGAATTTGTGCGCAGCCCGAAATACGCAGAGAAAACCTTATTCCAGGATGTCGATTGGGGAGGGATTGCCCTGCTGGCCATTGGTGTCGGATCCTTGCAGTTCGTACTGGAAAGGGGACAGGATGACGACTGGTTCAGCAACTCAACCATTGTCGTGCTTACGGTAACCGCGGTCTTGGGTTTCTTCTTCTTCCTATGGAGGGAATTGACTTATCGCAATCCTATCGTGGACCTACGGGTGCTCAGGAACGGAAACCTGCGTATCGGCACCATACTTTCGTTCATCCTGGGATTTGGTTTGTACGGGTCCACTTTCATCATTCCTTTGTATACCCAGGCCACCCTGGGTTGGACTGCCCAAGAAGCCGGGATGTTGATGATTCCGGCCGCGCTGACTACAGCCTGCACGATGCCCCTGATTGGGCAACTCCTGCAAAAAGGGATGAAACAACAGTACCTGATCTCTTTGGGGATGCTCCTGTTTTTTATATTCAGTTTTTGGGGGTATAAAATCCTCACTCCGGACACGGGAGCGGATAATTTCTTTTGGATGCTGATTGTTCGCGGGTTGGGCATGGGCATGCTGTTTATTCCGATCACCACGCTTTCGCTCTCCACGTTGCGGGGACAACAGATCGGGCAGGGGGCTGCGTTTACGGGGATGATGCGGCAGCTGGGAGGATCTTTTGGCGTTGCCCTGATCACGACCTATATGGCGAGCCAGAACATGGTCAACCGGAATACCCTGGTCAGCAGGCTGAATGTCAACGATCCGGCGGTCCAGCAGCGCGTCGCCAACCTGCAACATGGTTTCATGAGCCGGGGAATGAGTCCGAACCTGGCCTTGCAAAGCGCTTATCAGAGCCTGGATTATGCCGTAACCAAGCAAGCCGGGGTGTTGACCTATATGAACGTTTTCCTTTTCCTGGGGCTTTTGTTCCTGATCTGTATTCCATTCATGCTGATGGTCAAAGGCCCCAAAGGACAGAAGGTGGCTTTGGCTGATGCAGCCCATTAAACCGCTGACCACGAAATTGGCGCTGAGTTCACGCCGTTGTGGCCATAAAAGCCATATTGGCGCATTTTTTGGTCATTTAGGGGAAGGCCTGCCCAAAAAACGGCCCAGCTTTATGAACAACCGGGACAAAAGCATAATCTATTTCCTGCTCGGGATCTACACGCTAATGATTAGCTGGTACTACAACCACTCCATTATTTTGCTCTTGGTTCATTACTTGTTCTGGCCGATTTACCTAATATATGAGTTATTGATTGGCCACCTTTCCCACGGTTTGTGGAAATCTATCCCCGCCCACTTTTTCAAATAAGTCGGTTGATTCCGACGGTTAGGCGGGGAAGACCATCTATTCGCGAACCTTTGATAGCCTTGGGAATAGACCAAAGCTCCTATGACCCGGGTTTATGTCTTTGCCGCCTTCATCGCAAAAGTAGAATGGTTCGCGCTCGCGCTCCAATTCTCGCTATCCTATTCCTTATTTGTCCGGGCGGGCAACAGCCCCGGAGCGGCCATTGTTCAATTCTTCAGCTATTTTACCATACTGAGCAATTTGGGCATTGCGGTTGCCCTAGGCGCGTTCCTCTTTTCCCGAAAACCAAATGCTTGGATTGGCAGCCCCTTGGTGCTGACAGGTCTGGCGATCTATATACTGGCAGTTGGCTTGGCGTATAATATCGCACTGCGGTCGATTGGGGACCCGCAGGGATGGATGCGACTTGCCGATGAGATGTTGCACAGCGTTCTTCCGCTATGGTATTTCCTTTTTTGGCTGCTCTGCGTCCCGAAGGTAGCCTGCGCAGGGGGAAAGCTTTTTCCTGGCTCTATTTCCCTGTGGTGTACTCCGTATATGCGATGATCCGCGGAAGCCTGACCGGCATCTATCCATATCCTTTTCTGGACGCCGGAAAGCTGGGTCTTTTGCAGGTATTGCTGAACCTGGTCCTGGTGCTGGCCGTTGTCCTATTGTTTGGCGCCGCCTTGCTCTGGATAGATCGACGCATGGGACGAACGGGAAAAAACCTGGGCTCGCCCAAAATTGCCCCCGGAGGAAACCATCCGCGATGACGCAAATCAGCCGCCCATTTTGTCCAACAAAATACCAATAGCGAAGACGATGCCTCCACCCAAAATGACCTGGATGATGGTGGTGGCTAATGGAGTTTTCATGAACGGGTATCGAATGAACGCAATTCCGATCCGTTCGAAAAATACGACGACATAGGCCAGGCGCAAAGCAATATGGATATCCGGAATGAGAAATGGAAAACTATGCAGCATCCCACCCACGCAGTCCCTAGTGCCGCAATGGATCCACGAACCACCGGGCTCCCCTGGCGGTCACTTTTCCTTCATCGCATAAAGCTTCCGCTAATCCTATGCTGATTCCCGCACCCAGCGACGCGGCAAGGCCCACGAAGAATGCGTCCCTCGTTCTACCGGTGAGGCCCGCTGCAGCAAAAAATGGGAGCCAAGGTGGAAACCGAACCATCCATAAGTCCCATCAACGCCGGTTGAACCTTTTGAATGACCAAGCGAGCTTCCGCTTTTTTTGCCAGGGCGTACTTGGTTGGCATCGCCTGGATATTGTGGGGATAAATTCCGGGGCAAAATAAGACAAATCAGCTTGGTCGCGAACAGGGCGTAGTAATTATTCTACAGCCAATCGCATTAGAACTATAGCATTATGCTAAAATATTCTATTGGTATCGCTACTCCGTTATTCCATCTTTGTATTGTCGTGGATGCGTCGATGGCCGCGAAAACCGCCCCTTGCTAATTCAACAGGCGATCCCAGACTAAGCTTCTCCTATGGACCGACAACCGTGCCTGCATCTTCCGTACCTGCTGTTTTATCGATCCGACTTAACCCTTTACAAACGGCAAGTGAATGGAAAACCAAAACACTCCCCCAGACCCTGACGACAAGGCAGCCTTGTATTCATCACCCATTTCCCTATACCGATTGGTGGGCCAGCTCCAATCCGGATAGCAAAAGCTAGCCTTGGCCAGGCAAAATAGCCTGGTCAATGTGGTTAACCAGGAGCATCGCATCGCAACTGACCCCGATCTTTTGGCTTTTGTGCTGAACAGTGCGATGAGCGACGCCGTTCTCAAAACTTTTTCCTGCCGTTTCCTGGTAGAGTAGGAGACTATTTCGATGGGCATCCAGTTGAACATTAGGCTCACCGAATCCCGGAACCACGGGATGCCCCTGTCCCAGATGAGCCCAGTCCATGCAGCGGCGCGCCGGCTGGGCGGGATCCTCGGGCTGAAAGCAGAACGGCGCGGCGAGAGCCTCACCCTTTTTCTGCCTTCGAGAATTGTTGCATGAACGAGATTAAAAATCCAAACCCCCGTCAGATTACAGGATCCTTGATTACCCGAGCTTGACCCTTACCCTTCCAAAGGGCTGACTTCCTCACCGAAGCAGCCTTTTTTGTTGGGGTCGCTAAAAGCCGAGGGAGTCGGTGGCCGGGGTCCGGTTTATCCTCCCACAGGGAGCCATTACCATTGCACGGCCAACCGAATGAGATAGGAAGGTCGCAGGTACTCTGGACGGCCGGATCAGGAAAGAACAGGGTAAACCATACCTTAGACGCCATGGAAAAAATATATACCGCGACCGTTACCGCCCGCGGGGGTCGCAGCGGCCATGTCGAATCCCCGGATCAGGTGGTTTCCTTTGACTTGCATCGTCCTTCTTCCATGGGAGGGGAGGGGGGTGGCGGCCTCAATCCCGAATTGCTGTTTGCCGCAGGTTACAGCGCCTGCTTCGACAGTGCATTGGCCAGAGTGATCCGAACAGAAAAGCTACCCATCGCTTCGACTACGGTTACCTGTGAGGTCGGCCTGCTCCGCAATGAAGAGGCCCGGTATTTTTTATCGGTAGCCCTGCGCGTCACGGTTCCAGGCTACGAGCCGGCGCAGGCTGAAGCATTGGTGGAAAAGGCTCACCGGATTTGCCCCTATTCCAACGCGATTCACGGAAATATCGAAGTGGCATTTACGGTCTCCGTCCGGTGAGCGGCAAGGGGCGGTTCCTATTGGCTATCGGTTACGAATCGGATCGACTGCTGCTTATAGGATTTAACGTGGCGGCCATTTTGCTCTGCCGGGACCCACAAACCGGATTTGCGGATTACCCGGACGGCTTCGGCCCGGAGTTCAGTCGGGCCGCTTACGGCCTGAACCTCGCTCACGTTGCCTTCCCGGTCTACGATGAATTGGACCATCACTACCCCCTGAATCCCGTTGGCGGCCGCTGCTTCGGGGTATTGGAAATTCTTTAGCAGGAATCGCGCCCAAGCGGGTTCTCCGCCCGGATACGAGGATTCGATCTCTACTTTCGTGAAGAGCTTTTCATAATCTTCCGCGGGACCCTGGGCAACCCCCCGGTTGTCCTGGATCGGGGGAGCGGTAATTCCATCATCGACGAGGCCCTGCTGGTTGACGGTGCCGATCTTGGTCTGTTCCAGCACTGCTTGTTCTGGTGGACGCTCTTCCGGTTTCACTTCTTTCTCGATCTTGGGTTTGGTGAAAATGACCGTGGCGACTTTGAGCGTCTGCTTGGGCGGAAGGACAACTGGAGGCTCTATTTTCTTTTCTTCGTGGAGGTTCTGCAAAACGACGTCCGTAATGTTCATGGGCTGAATCCGGGAATGTCCCTTGATTCCGCCAAATACGAAGCCTGCGTAGATCAGCAGGCAAAAAATTCCACAGCCCAACAAGGCGCGGAGCATGCGGCGATTATACGTGACCCGAAGCTCGTAGGCTCCGTATTCCTTGTTTTTTCCTTCGAAGACAATATCCAGCAGGCTGGATCGCAAGATTTTTTCCGGTTCCATAATGATGTGTTTGAATAATATGTAGGAAGGCCGTCGGCGCCTGGTTGGCCGGCAGTCAGCGGTTCCTCGTTTGCGCTCGTCAGGAAGATCTTCCGAATCACCAGGCCTGTTGTCTAGCGCAATTGGGGGTAGCTCTAATGAAGATTCAACGGCTGCCCGATTCCACACTCCGGACCCAGACCATTATTTTTTATGGAGGATCAACCCCTCCATTTCCGGCGTTTCTGTCATCCTGCCGATTACCTGGTCGATAATATCTCGTGACTCTTCCTTGATTCTTAGGAAATGCTCCATGACATCAGCCGGACCTACGGCTGATACGAGGGGAAGCGCCACCGACCCCTGCTGATCTTCATCCATCTCCGACGGATCCGGCAAAATCTCGGCGCAAAAGGCTTTGAGCGAAATCCGGGAACCTGGGCTATCCGCCACCATACCTACAAATTCACCGGCGGAAAGAGACGCAATCCGGGAAGCCGGAATGGCAGCATCCAATTGGCTGGAATAGGTAACCGAGCTGTCATGGCCATGAACCGAGAAGCTTTTTCGATCTTGCATGGTTTTGCCCATTCTCTCGCAAAGTTGCCTGGCGGTCTCTCCGCTAGCCTGGCCGGCCAGCAAGTTTCCGGCCAGGCTCAGGATGACGTCGGCTTGTTCGCGGCCGTAATGGAATCGCAATTGGCTCGCGTCCTGCGCGGCAAGAACGGCGGCGATCCGGTTGGACCGGGCAGTTGCCATAAGGTTGTCCATCCCATGGACAAATACGGTGGGAAATTCGTCGAGGATAAGGCTGGTCGGCCGGTTCCCTTTCCGGTTGAGTTTTCGGGCCAGGGCCGTTAGGTATAGGGAGATCACGGCACCGTAGGTCTGTGCCTTCTGGGGATTATTGCCGATGCAAAGAATTTTGGGTTCCTGCGGGTGCCCGATATCTAAGGTAAAATCATTTCCAGATAAGATATAGTATAGGGCAGGAAATGAAAGCCTGGCCAGGCTGATGCTGGCGCTGGCCACCTGCCCTTCCAATTGTTCATTGGCTCCGCGGAGATAAGCGGAAATGAAGGGATGGATCAACGCCTCGATTTGCGGCTCTGCCCGCAGGGCAGTAAACAGTTTGTGGTACGGAACCTGGGCCAGTTCGATGACATGAGCCAGGGTGCAATACTTCCCTCCTTCATATTTTTTCAGGAACCAGATGAGCGCCGTCACCAGATTGATGGGCGATTCCACAAAGAAATCGCCCTGCCTCCGGATCCAGGTGCGATTGAGACCCAGCAGGAGCGTGCGGGCGGATTCCGCGGCATCGCTGATGTCCTCCATATCTTGCGGATGCAGCGGATTGCAGCGGCGGGAGACGCGTAAATCATCCAGGTCGATGACGAAGAATTGCGGCCTGCCCCGATATGCTGACTGGTACTTTAGAAAATTCGCGTAGGTGAATCTACTGAGCTCATCGAATTTGAAATCATAGAGGCAAAGGCTGAACCCCTTTTGGATCAGTTGCCGGATCATCTGCCGGATAATGAAATAGGACTTGCCGCTTCCCGGAGAACCCAATACCAGCACGCCCCGGAAGGGGTTGACAATGTTGATCCAGCTTTTCCTGATTTTGCCGTGGAATTCATATTTGGCCCGGAGGTTGATCGAGTAAGGGGTCTTAAGCAATCGTTCCTCCTGGGGGAAGGATTCATTGAATCGGTTGAAAACTTCCGGTGAATTCCACCGGCGGATGATCCGCGAAAACAGGAGGCCGCCGGTCAAACAGAGCAAGTATCCGAGGCCGGTGGAACCAATATACAGCAGGGCATCGGCCGGGATATCACCCAGCCATGCCGCTTGAGGGCTGTTCCCAAAGAATAGCGCCAGGCCGGCCAACCAACAGGCCAGGGCTAATCGGGGTTGCAGGTTCAGGCTCTTTCGGCCGGCGGCTCCGAGCAAAGAAATCAGCAGGAGCACGAACGCGCCAATCTTCCAGGCCAGGGGCTCGCCGAGTGGCTTGGTCCGGACCAGCCGGAGAATGATTTGGCTGCACCGTGGAGAACTCATTTTCCAGGAACGGAATGCTGGGAAACAGCCCAGATACCAGTGGATGGCTAAAAGGAAGAGACTTGCGGCCCGGGTGAGGTCCAGGACTTTGTGGAGACTTTGTTCACTCTCGGCCGTTGGCATATGGTTTTTACGGGCGGCTGAGCGCCTGACGAAACGCGGTGTGCGATCTCAAGGGATCGGAACGCTCATCGGATGCATGCAAATGAAGGGACGAGCGCCGGATCCGCCGATTCTCCTCGATCTTTTTTCGGATGCCCTCTTCCGTAAAGCCATCTCCCAGCGCCTCTTGGGAGAAGACGGTTTTATTCCTGAAATCAATAAAGGTAATGTGACTCGGTCCTCCCAGATGCCGGGACTGTTGCTTTACCTGAATCTGTTCTTCCCGGAGCGCATGGCAGAAAAGGCCCCACTCCGTGGGCCTGGCCGCCAGGACCCCATTTATTCTGCGGATCATCGGTTGTCGGTAAGCCTCGCGCTGGTCTGCATTCTTCCGGAAAAGATTCCGGAGGTAAGGCAATGAAGCGGGGAAGGGCAAGGATCCAGCAGGCAAAGGAATCCCCTTCTTTCGACCCCGTTCGTCTATCAATCCGTAAACCAGGGCGCAATCATTCCGGTACGGGGATATTCCCTTGCGGACTTCTGCGGCTACGCGGAATTCTTGCAAAAGCGCTTTCCATTCTTCCATCGAGCAGATCTTGTATTCCCGGATCAGGTGGCGGGCTATTTCAGCGATCGAAGAGCTGATCGAAGCCTGACCATACCGAAGCCGCTGCGGCCGGTTGGCAAATCCGTCCAGGATATTTTTTTCGGCTGGAGCAATTTGCGGTTGAGGGGCCAGCTGGAGCAACGAATCGAAAAAATCTCCCGATGCCCTCCCCAATTTTGGGATTGCGATCCTGTTGCCTTCCCGGTTGATCAGCGTGGATACCAGATGCAGGTGCGGATGCCCCGCATCGAAATGCCGGTAGACGAGGTAGGGTTGGTTGCCCAATCCCTGTTGCTCCATGTATTCGGAGGCAACGAGCGTCATCATCAAGGAAGAAAATTGCCGATTCGATGCGAAATTCAGCGAAACATGGACCGCCTTAAATCGGGCGCGCTGGTTTAACCGCTCAAATCGGTGTAAATGGTCCCATTTATCGGTTGCGCTGAGCTGAGCCGCATCGCGAAAGAAATTCTCCGCATACAGACAGCTAGCTTCGGCACGCTTCACTTTTCTTTCGTTATAGGCCAGTATGGACCTCACGCTTCGCGCTAGGTGGATCAAAGCCAACATGGACAGAAAGTTGAATGAGTATGCGCTTGATTTCTTCCAGCTTTTCGAGAAACTGGCCATAGGCTGACTCCGCCGGCTCCGGCCAAGAGCTAAAAGCACCAGATTGAATCTGCGCTTGTGCTAGTTCCCTGGCTAGACCATAGGAAAGGCTAAGCCGGCTGAGCTCTTTTCGCAGGGAAAGCAATTCAGCCATGGCGTCATCGATGGATTGATTTCGAATTTTTTGGATGACCGGCTTTCTCTGGATCAGGTGTCGCACATATTCGGTCAGGGTCCTGCAGGTCGTTCCATCCATTTGCTGAAGGATGAAATCCTGTTGGGAGCTGGTCAAGCGCACTTGAATGGTATGTCGTTTGGTGGAATCGATGAGCATCAAATCGGAAAACAGCAGGGGGCCAAATACAGATGCAGCCGCTGCGGCACCTTCAAATGTAGCGGCCTGGCGACGAAGTCCAATCGCCTGTCTGAGAGACAGCCTGCTTTCCTTGGACGATCCTGGATGCCCACAGGTAGCCCTTGGAAAGCAACCGGTAAATAGCCAAATATTCTTACGTTCACTTACGCGCGGAATATTTAATGGGAATGGAAGCTTCGGGGCCTTCGCCCCTCAATCAAATCTGAACTTTTTCTTCTTAGCAAGTCTCGGGTTCTTGCCTAGCAGGAGCTTGGCCTTTTCTTTTGTTTCCCGATTCTTCAACAGCCGAGTGATGAGGATTCGGATGATCCGCTTCTTTTCTGCCGCATCTTTTGGGGTAGAGAGCATATGCAGGTGAATGCATAAAATTAATGTTTTTAGTCCGAGATTTCCTTCAAAATCATTGATTATCAACGGGTCTAAGTGTTTTTTGGAATTGGCATAAGGGATAAAATCTAGGGTGCTCTAGGCGGTTCCACTTAGCGCAAAGCAGGGGATCCGCTTAGGCCTTTGCTTTAACCGCACGAACGATAAAAAGCAACAGGGGAGCGACCAGAAAAGAAAAACTCCGGCGGGTTGTCATTCCGCATCCCTCAAATGCACGGAGATACTGGCCGATGTGAATGTAATCGGCAATAAGCGCGGTTCCGCCGGGCTTGAGCACCCGGTCGATTTCTCTGCAAGCGAGGTCCCGGCCATTTCGCGTCGGGATGTTGTGAAGACAAAGGTTCGAAACTACATAATCAAAAGAATGATCGGGGAAAGGAAGGCATTGGGCATCTGCATATTGAATGGAAACTTTTTCGCGAACCCCTTCGATGGTCGCATTCCGCAAAGCGGCACCCGCGCTGTTATGGCTCAAGTCCGCCCGGTTCCAAATGTCAATGCCAATGCCTTTGCCGCCCGTCAGCCGTTTGGCCGCGCCGATCAACAATAGGCCTTTGCCCGTCCCCACATCCAGCACCTGCTCCTGGCCTGTCCAGGAAAGCATATCCAGCATCCGGTTCCGATGCCTGAATTTTTCTACCGTCACGTAAGAAATGATCAATAGGATCACCAGCAAAGCGGTCGGACTGAGCGAAAGGGCAACATGCGCCAGGGCTTGCAGGCCCGGATCGCGGCTTTGCCGCAAAAAAATTGCCGCCGAAAAAATGCCCAGGCTAACCAGGAGGATCCCCAAGCCCATGCGCGGCGCATCAACTCCGTACCGGGGTCTTCCTTCGCGCAGAATGGACTTTTTCATTTCCGGAACATTGAGGTAAATGATCGGGAACTTCAGCGTTCTACCGACAATTCTCTGGTAAAGATAATCACCCTGCTCCGGGGCTCAAGGACTGGCTTATAACTCCCATCTGGTCATGAAATGCACACCCTCTCTGGATCTATCCAGTCCATGACAATGCATAGCTTTGCCAAAAGCAACGCCTATGCAGTGCCTTCGGGTAGCTACGGCCCAATTTGAACATGCCAGCGGGAACAAAGAATATAACCTGGGCCGGATCCGGGAACTCTCAGGCCAAGCGGCTGCTGCCGGAGCTGAAGTAATCGCCTTTCACGAATGTTCAATCACCGGCTATAGTTTTGCGCGGTCCCTTTCCAAGATGCAATTGCTCGAACTATCCGAAAGGATACCCGACGGCCCCTCCGTCCGCCAGTTAATTGCCTGGGCTCGTGAACTCGACATTTGCATCCTGGCCGGTTTATTTGAGCGCACAGCGGAAGACCAAATCCACAAAGCATACGTCTGTGTTAATGGGGAGGGCCTGCTGGCGAGTTTCCGCAAATTGCACCCCTTTATCAACCCCAATATTTTACCGGGGGATCAATACATCGTTTTTCATATTAAGGGCTGGACTTGCAGCATCCTCATTTGTTACGACAATAACATTATAGAAAATGTGCGGGCTGCTTCCCTGCTGGGCGCTGAAATCCTATTCATGCCCCATGTAACCATGTGTACCCCTTCACCTCGGCCCGGCGCAGGATTCGTCGATCCGGCGCTATGGGAAAACCGGGCGACCGATCCCGATGCGCTGCGAAAGGAATTTGACGGCCCAAAAGGCAGGGAATGGCTCATGAAGTGGCTTCCTGCCCGTGCCTACGACAACGCCGTGTTTGCGGTTTTTTCCAACGCGATCGGCATGGACGGAGAACAATTGAAAAATGGTTGTTCTATGATCCTGGATCCTTTCGGAGACATCATCGCCGAATGCCGCAGATTAGGGGATGACTTCGTCATTGCTGAATTGAATCCCGAAAAAATACGGCTCGCGGGCGGGTATCGCTATAAGCGTGCACGCAGACCCGAATTGTACAAATCTATTCTTGGCCAACCCAATGAATCACACCAGGAGGTGGCATGGATGTCTGACAAAGTTTTTCCCAGTCCGCAATAAGTGGATCCGGCGCGGAAGTAGCGGCCGGTTTCCATAATGCCGCAACATATGGCGGGATGGTCCGAAGAAAAAGCGCCGGTTCGAAATCCTATGGAAACACCATTGATCCGCCCGGTTAACCGGAGTTTGGGCGAATGCATCGATCCGCAAAGACTATTTCCTAGTCATGCTGTAGACTTTCCTTGAGGTAGTAAGGACGAAGTCCATTGACCTTCTCCCGGCTCCTTCGATCAATAGAAATAAGCAGGTAAGGATTTGGGCGTAGTCGGAACGAATCTCGTGGAGAACGGCCCAGATGCCCGTCTTCGGCGGAGCGGGCGGTAAGGGCAACGGACTGGTGCCAAGAAATAAATCAATTTTTGTACTGAGCACCGCGACGATCATTTGCAGTATAAAATACAGGGCGGTAATCCGGGTAAATAGGCCGAACAGCAATAGCAGTCCCCCTAAAATTTCGGCCGTTGCAACTAGGTGCGCTGTAATTTCCGGAAAGGGAAATCCAAGCTTTGTAAACCTCCCGACGCCCTGATTAACGTAAACGAATTTCAGCATTCCTTCCCAAAAGAATACTCCTCCGGTCATCAGACGGATGATTAAAATGGTTGAAGGCCCAGTTACGGGCGCGTGGAGAAGCCAATGGAGCACCTTATTCATTATTTTTTGTTTTATATTAACTGAAATAGCAAACTTCGGAAAATCCAAAAAGGCTTGTTTTAGATTTTACAGCATCCAGTCACTTTACTTGATCAGGTATTGAATATCCCGGATTTCACTTGGATGATGTAATAAATTTCAAAACCCAATTCCTGTTGGTACCTTTGAAAAAAAGATATTTTGAAAGGCAGACCGCTAATCAATCATGCTCTTTCCTGGGTAGCCATTTACCTGCTGTGGATCTTGATTTTTCATAGTTATTCGATTACCCTAAGCAAAACGATGACGGTTGAGTTTTGCTATTTGATTTTCATAACCGCGGACTATTATGCCATCAATTACTTTGTAATACCACAGCTTCTGGTAAACAGAAAGTACGTCATTTTTCTATTTGCGACCGCTTCAATCATCGCTATTTCTGCTTGGCTACGGTCTTTGATTGCCTGGCAAATGAACCTGCACATATTTCAGTCGAATTCCATGATTTCTTTCGGCCAGCTATTCCTGAATTCCTTGGTAAATATTTCATTTTGGATATCTCTCATCATTTTAGCAAAAATGATGTTAGACCGGCGAGAAACTCAGGAAAAACTTGCCTTATTGGAAAAAGAAAGAGTAAAGAACGAACTGGATTATTTGAAAGCACAAATCAATCCGCACGCACTATTCAACTCATTAAATACCGTTTACGGGCATATAGACAAAAGCAATAAGGTTGCGAGGAACATTCTGCTGCAATTTTCGGGGCTGTTGAGATACCAGCTCTATGATTGCGGAGCGGAGAAAGTCAGCTTGGAAAAGGAAATCGAATACATCAAGAATTATGTTGATTTCCAGCGTTTACGCAAAAACGAACGGCTGATCGTTTCGATGGAGATTGAAAACATCGGGCCTGGTTTAACTATTGCTCCCCTTTTGTTGGTGGTTCTTGTAGAAAATGCCTTCAAATTTGTCAGTAATTTCCCGGATAAGGAAAATACAATTTGCATCAGGATTTGCACCAGGGACCGGGTTTTGCAAAGTTTTGTTTTCAATTCACTCGACCCGCCTCGAGCAAAAATGGCCGACAAGCCAGCCGGTATTGGCATGGTCAATTTAAAGCGGAGATTAGAGCTGCTATACAGCGGAAGACACGAACTGGATGCAAAATCGGACGGCAATTCCTATGAAGCAAGACTATCAATTGAATTGGCATGAAATTAAAATGTATCATCATTGATGACGAGCCGGTCGCGAGGAAGCTACTACAGGAATTCATCGAAGACATTGATTATTTGGATTTGGTCGGCCAGGCAGAGACGCCCCTGAAGGCGACGGCATTGCTGAGTGGCCAGGATATTGACATCATATTCCTGGACATCGACATGCCACGGATAAATGGCATTGAATTTCTGAGGGGCTCGAAAACGGAATCAGCCATTATCATAACCACTGCCTACCCGGAATATGCAATCGAAGCATTTGGATTGAATGTCTTGGATTATTTGCTAAAGCCAATTGCCTTTGAACGTTTTCTTAAAGCATGCAACAGGGCCAAAGAAATTAGCGAGTTAACCAAAGAAAGGCGGGCCGATGAAAGCGAAACCAGCGATCATTTCTTCATTAAATGCGATAATCAGATTGAAAAGGTATTTTACCATGAGTTGATTTATGCTGAAGCCATGTTGAATTATGTGATGCTGCATACCAATACCAAGAAGATGATGGTTTATGTAACCATAAAAGGATTGGAGGAGCAATTGCCTGCGGACCAGTTCATTAAAGTGCATAAATCGTTTATTGTTAACCTGAGTAAGATAAAAAGTATAGAAGCCAATATATTGAATGTCGGAAATGAACGAATCGCCGTCAGCCAGAGCTTGCGCGAAAAGGTATTTGCCAAAATCCTGAAAGACAAGATGATAAAGCGCTGACCGAAGGACCGTTGAAGTTAAGTTCGCACCTGGCCTGGGACGGATCGGGGTCGATTCACTGCTAAACATGCCGGATCAATCAGCTGGGGCCAATATCCGGAATCACCAGGTAGGCCTTGTTCCTGGTGATGCGCCGGTTCACCCTCCGGTCTGGTGAACCAATGGACAAAATCGTATCTTATGCTGCCATGGCCGGCAAATACTCCATACTGCCCTGCCTGGCTATCTGCCTTGCTCCCCTGGTCCCTGCCAGCGCGCAGGAATTACCCCGCATCATGGAAAGGCTCACCGTTCAGGAGGGTCTAAGCAGCAACAACATCAATGACCTTGCGCAGGATGATGATGGATTTCTCTGGGCAGCTACGCCGGACGGGTTGAATCGATACGATGGGACCGAAGTGGTCCAGTTTCATCACAGCGCTTCAGCTAATTCCCTGCCGCATAATTATGTGTATTGCCTGAAAAAACTCCCGGGCAACCGCCTGGCCATTGGAACCCAGCTGGGGCTGAGTTTCTATGATGGAGCGAGCGGGGCATTCCACAATTTTTATTACGAGAAGAACGGCCCACTCAGTGAGACCAACAACTGCATACAACATTTGGAACTCGACGCGGAGGGGAACCTGTGGGCGGCTTCAAAATCCTGCATTTTCCTATTCGATAAAAACCTGGGCCTCAAGAAAGTATTTCCTTCCGCCTTTACGGAAGCCGACGTGCTGAAAGAACGGCTGAGTTATGCAAGCAAGATCACTCCCTTGGAAGACGGGAATGTTTTGCTGTACCTAAACGATGGGTGGTTTGCTTATTCCAAAGAGACCCAGCGGATAGAGCCGCTGGAAAAAACCCCATTGTTTGCCCATTTCCGGTTCCTGCCCGAAAACCCAAGATTGTCCAGAGAAGACGCCCCTATTTTTCCCTACGCTCGCGTTTTCAAGGTTTTTGATCGATTTTTTCTCTTCATGCCCCCAGGCAAGGACAGCCTGCTATTGTTCGATGAATCCGGGAGGAAATTGGGAGGCTGTCTATTTCCTTACAATGCCTACCCGTATATGTCCTGGTCACAACAGGTAATCCTAATAGATTCCGCCTCCCTGCTCATGCTTTTCCACGACTATGGCCTATCGGTTATCCACCTGAAGTGGAGCAACGGAACTCCGAAGCTTCAAGGCCTTTCCGGCCTGAAGTTTGGCACTAGCGAGTTCACTGGCGCCGTGCGCGACCAGCAAGGCAATTGGTGGATGGCAACAACCAAAGAGGGTTTGCAGAAGATTTCCCCCAAAAAGCATTCTTTCGATCAAGAAATGCTTTACGACCAAAGCAGGGGCGCCTTGGCCCGGTATGAAGTCTCCTGTTTCAACCATTATGGGCACAGGTTCTGGGTGGCTACCTATGGCAGCGGCTTTTTTGAGATCGATCGCTCTTCGGGAAAGCAGTGGCAGCACCCGGTGAGGTTCCGCGGAAGCAACCAGTGGAATAATTTCATTTGGAATATCCGCCAGCCAGACCCGGACACCATTTGGCTCGGCACGCAGGCTGGCCTGGTTTGGTACAGCCTGAATTCAAAAAAATTCGGGCGGATAGCCGTCTTACACGGCAGGCCATCCCTTTTGGACTCGGTTCCTATCACTACGCAGTTTGTGGATAGTCGCGGCTGGATCTGGATGGGCTTGGGAAGGGCCAATGGCATATGCTGCTACAAACCGTCCGGCAGGCAATTCGTGTTCTATCGCGGAAAGGATCCCAACGCCTACCCCCTGCGGTATCCCATCGAAATCGCGGAGGATCTCCAAGGCAATCTCTGGTTTACCAGCGACGCGAGTACATCTCTCTTGCGATGGGATTGTTCTACCGGCCGATTTTTGACAACCAGCCTGCCCGCGGCGCTAAAAAATAAGCTGGGCATGGTGAATTGCATTTGGAACGAGAACGATTCCATTCTTTGGCTTGCTTCCCTGACCAGCGGGCTGATTCGGTATGCGGTCCAATCAGGAAGCATTGCGGTTTATGGTCACGACCAGGGTCTTAGCACCGGACATATCAATTCTATCTATGAGGACGGAAAAAAGCGGTTGTGGCTGGGAACCGAAGCGGGGCTCTCCTGCTTTGACCAGAGATCCCAGGCCTTTGTCAACTTTTCCTCCAAAGACGGTCTGCCACTAACTTACCTCACGGCTAATTTTTACTTCGACAGGTCGGACAACCGCCTCTATTCCGGCGGGTATGGCAAGTTTTTTTCCTTCAACCCCGACAGCATGATGGGTGACCCGGTCCCTCCCAAACCGCTGATCACTGCCTTTCAAATCAACGGCAAACCTCATGCGTGGAAAGCAGAGGAGCCTGTGCTGCTGGGCGCGCAGCAAAACGATATTGCCATACAATACACGGCTGTCGATCTGACCAATGGTCCTGGAACCCAATACGCCTATAAACTGAGCGGATCCGATACCGGCTGGGTGCCGGTGGGAAGGCAGCGGCAGATCAATTTCAGCCGCCTGTCCCCCGGCAGTTATACCTTCCTCGTGCGCGCGCGTTCCAGCAACGGGGCCTGGGGCGAGGGGGTTGCGCGACTTAGCTTTCGCATTCAACCTCAGTTTACGCAAACTTACTGGTTCTACGGATTGATGTTGTTGGGTGCAAGCAGTGCCTTGTTCATATTATACCAGTACCGAGCCAAGCAGCGTCGCCGGGCGAGTCAAATTCGGAGCGAAATTTCCAAGAACCTGCACGATGAAGTCGGAGCCAACTTAACCAACATCAGCTTCAGCAGCCTTTTGGCCCAGCAACAGCTGCGAAATCCGGTTGCCGTAAGCCAGCTGCTGGAGCGGATATACCAGGACAGCCAGCAGGTATCAGAAGCCATGCGGGAAATCGTGTGGAGCATTAACCCCCAGATCGACACCCTGGGAGACGCATTACCCCGGATGCTACGCTATGCTTCAGAACTGCTCGAAGCCAGAAACATCGAATTGCAGGCGTCCATAGCGCCCGAAGTGGAGCAGCTGAAGTTGTCGATGCAGCAGCGCAGAGATGCCTACCTCATTTTTAAGGAAGCCGTGAACAATTTGGCCAAGCATTCGAGGGCTTCCCGGGCCGCCGTCCAGTTTCAATTGGAGAACAATAAGCTGCACATGACCATTGAGGACAATGGTTCCGGATTTGATCCTGCGGCTCCGCAAATCTCGAATGGCCTCAAGAACATGCGGGATCGGGCGTTGAATCATCGCTGGCGGCTGGACATCAAATCTCAGGCTGGCCTGGGAACCACAGTAACGCTCCATGCGGGAATAGCATAGATATGCTATGGAAAACCCATTTCTCCGAAATAATTTTACGCAGTCTATGGCTACCCGTATCGTGATCTTCGAGGACAATGCCCGGCTGCGCGAATCCTTAACCATCCTGTTGGGCGGAGTGGAAGGATACCTGGTCTGTGCATCCTATGAAAATTCCGCGCAGGCGGCCGAGGCTATGGACCAACACCGTCCCGATGTGGTGATCATGGATATTGACATGCCGATAGTAACGGGCATCGAAGGCCTTCAAATAATTAAAGAACGCCGTCCTCAGACCTATGTGATCATGCACACGGTACTGGAAGACGAAGAGCGCCTGTTCCAGTGCCTCTGCGGCGGAGCGAATGGCTACATTCTCAAGAATTCTTCCTTCGTTCATCTCCTGGAAGCCATCGAGAACGTCCTGCAGGGCGGGGCGCCTTTATCGCCCCTGATAGCCAAGAAAGTGCTTCAATCCTTTCAGCATTCCACTCCGGAACGGTTGCCATACCGGCTGTCCGATCGCGAAGGGGAAGTGTTGAAATACCTGATCAAAGGATATAGTTACAAAATGATCGCAAACGCATGTCATATAAGCGTCGACACGGTACGGGGTCATATCCGGAATATATACGCCAAACTGCACGTGAATTGCGGCCGCGAAGCGGTCGCCAAAGCCCTGCGGGATAAGATCGTTTAGGCGCATAGCATGAACATGCCATTGTCCTGTCTTTCCCAGGGACCTAATTTTATCAAAAACATAATATGAAAAAGACTGACCCGGGTCAGATGACCCATCGGCGCGAATTTATTGGCACCCTCACCGCCGGGGCGGCTGCCATGGGAATGGCGACATTCGGTTCTCCGCTGGCCCTGCAAGCCGGCAACAGGCATGTTACCGCAGCGGCAGAGGATGCCGATGCCTGGTTTGGCCGGGTAAAAGGTAAACACCGGATCATTTTTGATGTGATTCGCCCAGATGAAATCTTTCCGTTTGCGTGGCCCAAAGTCTTTTTGCTAACGAATTCCGCGACGGGGACACCGGAAAAGGATAATTCGGTGGTAGTCGTCCTTCGCCACGAAGGCATCCCTTACGCATTTGAGGACCGCATTTGGGAAAAATATAAATTCGGCGAGATGTTCAAGGTGAATGACCCTGCAACCAAGGCCCCATCCATTCGGAATGCATTCTGGAAACCGAAGCCAGGCGATTTCAAACTTCCAGGCCTTGGCAATGTGGACATTGGTATCAATCAGTTGCAGGACAACGGAGTAATGTTTTGCGTCTGTGACATGGCCATTACGGTGTACAGCGCCGCGGTCGGTCAGGGCATGAATCTGGATCCGGCGGAAGTAAAGAAAGACTGGATGTCGGGGTTGTTGCCTGCCGTGCAGCCCGTTCCTTCCGGAGTTTGGGCGGTTGGACGTGCCCAGGAGCACGGCTGTGGTTATTGTTTTGTCGGATAGGCGGTTTGCTGGCCGAATCCTTAAGCAGCCTGACTCAAAGGGCGAAGATTGTCAAATGCCGTACTTGCCCCAGTATTCTTTCGGAGTAAGGTCTGCGTACCGGATAAATATTTTCCGGAAGGAATGGATGTCATGGTAGCCGAGCGCATAGATGATCTCTTTGATGCTGCTTTTGCTTTGCTCCAGCTGGCGCTTGGCCTTTTCCACATTCATCCGCTGGATATATTCCATGGGAGTTTTGCCCGTGGCTGCTTTGAACCTTCTGATGACGCTACGCTTGCTGAAGTTGGATTCGATCGCAAGTCCTTCAACGGTTTTTCTTCCAGGATTTACTCAATCAGGAGGTGAGCATTCCGAATGGGCTTATCCGTATGCTGGGTCTGTGGAATAAACATGCTGAACCTCGTTTGGGACGGATGATCGTTATCGATCAGCAACATGCGACGGGATAGGTTTGCCGTCTCTTTACCGCAAAATTTTTCGGTGAAGTGCATCCCTAAATGCAAAGAAGACGTCGCACCGCCGCTGCTGTACAGGCCGCCTTCATCAACGATTACCTTATGATCTTGTAGAGACACATCGGGGAACATGGCTCGGAAAGTGGAAGCTGCGTACCAATGGGTTGTGGCGGATTTACCGTTCAGCAGCCCGTTGGCGGCTAGTAAGAAAGCCCCGGTTGTTTGGATTGGCGGCCTACACTGCTGGCCGGAGAATTAAAGAAATCGGAATCCGCAAAGTCCTGGGTGCCTTAGTTCCTGGGAGAAAAGGCTAGAATAAATACATTCAAATCCGACCAGCAGTGTTAATCTCAAGTAGATCTTAACTAGTTCTTTCATGGTAT
>Ga0207040_1033_pt2 | contig 41726 bp, 43 predicted proteins | sample Alteio_BWMinCont_72_FD_153279 | JGI IMG/M metagenome (GOLD analysis project Ga0207040, IMG submission 153279) | Enriched cells from forest soil in Barre Woods Harvard Forest LTER site, Petersham, Massachusetts, United States -... | ecosystem: Environmental > Terrestrial > Soil > Temperate forest >... | reverse complement strand
GCCGCTAGAAATCAAGGGCGCCCAAATGAACCTGGATTTTCAATTGAAAGAAGAGTTAAGCGAACTGAAAGCGGTAACGATTAATGCCGGTTCTTTTTCGGCCGGCGATTCCAAACGGGGGGCTGTATTGAGCTCCATAGATGTGGCCACCACAGCCGGATCCAATGCAGACATTACCGCCGCGCTCAAGACGCTGCCGGGAACCTCGCAGGTGGGGGAGCAGGAAGGACTTTTTGTTCGCGGAGGTGCCGGCTACGAAACCAAGCAATATATCGACGGGACGCTGGTGAACAATCCTTATTATGCCAGCGTGCCGGACATCGCACAGCGGGGCAGGTTTTCACCCTTTCTGTTCAAGGGAACTGTTTTTAGCACGGGAGGCTATTCCGCACAATATGGCCAGGCTCTGTCATCCGTTGTACTGCTGGAATCCATCGACCTGCCTCAAAAATCGGAGATCGACGCCACCATTTCTCCGTTGGTGGTGGGGGCGGGAACCCAGCAATTGGCCAAGAACAAAAATTGGTCCTGGGGCGCCAGCTACGATTACACCAATGTGGGACTGTATTTTGATATCGTTCCCCAAACGCCCGATTATTTTCGGATCCCGCAATACCATAGCGGCGATGCGAATTTCCGGATCAAGACCAAGAGCGGGGGCATGATCAAGTATTACACCACCTTTAGCTATACCACGCTGGGGCTGCGCCGCCCAGATGTGGACAGCGCCAATATGAAGGATGCGTTCGGCTTGACCAATTTCAACTGGTACAATAATCTAACCTGGAGGGAATACCTGAACAATGGCTGGAAGATGAACTTGGGAGTCAGCTACAGCACGAACCGAGACAATATCCTACAGCAGGTACAAACGTCCACCAATCAGCCGGCAACGTTTAACGATTCAGCTTTCTGGATGATATTCAAAAACCTTACTCTGGTGGACCGGCAGGACCTTACTCAGGGCAAGGCCGTATTTGAAAAAAAGCTGGGGGCCATCAGCGCCATCCGGTTTGGCGGGGAATATTGGTTTGCCTCTAACCAGCAATCCTACAACGATTCGCTGATGAAATTCAATGACCAGTTCGGCTCCGTATTTGCCGAATCGGATATTTATCTGACCAATGAGCTGGCGGCCAAAATCGGAGTGAGGGCGGAATATTCCAGCATCCTGGCCCATGCCGACCTGGCTCCCCGGGTGTCTCTGGCCTACCGGACGGGTCCGAACGCACAGGTCTCTGTGGCGTACGGTGTTTTTTATCAGAAACCGGAAAATGCTCAGCTATTCTTTACCAGCCACCTGAATTACACCCAGGCAACGCACTACATCGTCAACTTTCAAAAGATGACCCGCGAGCAGATTTTCCGGGTGGAAGCCTACTACAAGATCTACAATGACCTCGTCAAGACTGTGCCCATAAACTATTTCTTTTCCGGATATAACAACGCAGGCAATGGCTATGCCCGGGGGCTGGATGTCTTCTGGCGGGACAAGAAAACTTTTAAGAATTTCGATTACTGGATCAGTTATTCCTATCTGGATACCAAAAGGAATTACCTAAACTATACGGCCCAGCTCATGCCCAATTTTGCTACCGCCCACACCGCTTCCATCGTAGCCAAAAAGATGTTTGACAAGATCAAGACGGGGCTTAACGTCACGTACAGCTTCTCTACGGGTCGACCCTATTACAATTTCATGCTGGACAGCAACAATAAATACTATTTGGCCGATCAAGGTAAGACGATTGACTACCACAGCCTGAATTTCAGCGCGGAATACCTTCCCAGCATTGGGAAAGCGAATCCCCGCTCTTTCGTGGTTCTTTTTGCCAGCATGACCAATGTATTCGGGTACAATCCCGTATTCGGCTACAATTATTCCTACAGCGGCCTGGTCAAGCAGCCCATCAATCTGCCTGCCCGCCGGTTTTATTTTATCGGATGTTTTCTGAGCTGGGGAGTAGACCGGTCCCAGGACGCCATCAATAACAATTTGTAGTCCGGTCGGAAACGAATATTGAGGAGGTTCGGCCGCGCCCGAAAATAAAAATGTCAAATTAAAAAAAATGATCGATATGAAATCTCTGCTTCTATTTGCCTTGGTGAGCTGCAGCTTGTCCGTCTGCGCTCAAAGCGATCGCTACGTGGCTGCCATGAAACAAAACCTGGCTCTCCTGGACTCTGCCAAAACCACCCAGGATTTTCAAACGACTTCCCATGCTTTCGAGCGCATCGGCGACGCCGAAAAGACCCAGTGGCTTCCATTCTATTATGCCGGCCTATGTCTCACCACAGCCGGCTGGATCGATCCCAAGCTGGACAAGGACGCCAACGCTCTTCTGGTCAATGCCCTTTGCGACAAGGCCGAAGCGATTGAAAAGAACGCGGAAATCTATTCCCTGCGCAATATGGCGGCAACCCAGGAAATGATGCTGGATCCGCAGACCCGTTGGTCAACCTTCGGGGTGACAGCCAGCACCGCGATGAAAGACGGACTGGCCGCTGATCCGAACAATCCACGCCTCTATTACCTACAGGGCATGAGCTTGTTCAACACGCCGGTTAATTACGGCGGGGGCAAGGACAAAGCAAAGCCGGTTTTTGAAAAGGCATTGGCGCTCTACAAGGCCTTTCCCGTAAAACCCTTGTATCCGAACTGGGGAGAAAAAGAATCCATCGACATGCTGGCCAAATGCCAATAGAGGCAGGGAGAACCATTCAACTTAAAATATTTTTTCATGGAAGAGCAAGCCTTTTCAGCGCAGGAAAGCCTGCAAACCATTCAAACGATGATTGACCGGGCAAAAAATACCGTCGCGGACCGAAGCTATTATTTCCTGCTCTGGGGATGGATCGTCCTGGTTGCTTGTATCGGTCAGTTCATCCTTAAGGTGGTCGTTAAAACGGAATGGCATCCGATAGTTTGGACCCTGTGCTTTTTGGGCGTGGTGCTGTCGATCGTGCATTCGGTCCGGGAAGGACGGAATGCCACAGTCAAGACCTACGTGCAGGAATGCCTGGATTACCTCTGGTCAGCCGTAGTCATATCCTATGTCTTGTTCGGCTTCGCGTTTGCCAGTATTGGCTGGCAGAACTGCTATACCTTTTATATTTTATTGTATGCGCTCGGCAGCTACGTTACGGGAAGGCTGATAAAATTTCCCCCGCTGGTCTGGGGTGCTGTGGGTTGCTGGATGCTGGCTGTCCTGACCTACTTCAGCAGCTTCGAATACAATATCCTGATCTGTGCGCTGGCCATATTGATCAGCTACATTATTCCGGGTCATTTGCTGCGAAACAAATACCGCAAGTCCAAGGCTGATGTTTAAAGACCTAGATCCGATATTGCATTCCCAGCTTCGGCTGGCCCTAATGTCCCTGCTCATCGGCGTCCGGGAGGCAGAATTCACTTTTTTGAAAGAACAGACCAACGCCACACCGGGGAACCTGAGCGTTCAGATCAATAAGTTAAAAGAAGTAGGGTATATTGATGTGATCAAGCAGTTTAAGGACAATTATCCTCAGACCACCTGTCGGATTACCCCCGTGGGAGTCCGGGCCTTTGAAGCCTATGTGCGGGATCTAAACAGCTACCTGAGCGTGGAACCGGCTAAACGCAAGGGCGGTTAGGGGACTCCCCGATTAACTCTTGACCAGTTTCATGTCCAGCCGCTCTTTGCTGTTTACGATGACTTCGAGTCCATACGTGCCAGGCAGAATTTGGCTGCTGCCATCCAACTTGAATATGTTTAATCCATTATTTCCCTTAGCTGAGCGGCGGATCACTTCATTGACATCTTTATCGGTGAGCTTCATGACCACGTAGGAGTTTTCCTTGAGCTGTACGTTGACCAGAATATCGTTGAGGTCCGGATCCGGAGTTATGCTCATGGCCGCCAGGCTCCGGCTGTTATACACCCGGGCAATAAGGACTTTGGAATAGGAGGCTTTCCCGTCCAATTCCACCTGTTTCAATCGGTAATAAAAATCCCGGTTCCTTGCCTGCGATGCGCGAAAATCGTCGCGAAAAAAGAAATTGTCCTTTCGCGTGCATGGGCCAATGCCTTTGACATCGCCCTGCTTTTCGAAATGTTGTCCGTCGAAGCTCCTTTCAATTTCAAAATGATCGCAGCCCCGGTCGGAGACTGTATTCCAAATGAGTTCAAAGGAATTCTTTCCATAAGTCGCGTCAAATCGAAGCAAGCTGCCAGCAGAGGCAACCGCCGTTCCTGATCGGGAATCGCCGGGATCCGCAGTGGTTCCGGTATCGGCAGGGGACAAAAGATGATAATATTTGGTCTCGCGGGCAAAACTGGCCAGGCAAGCTATAAGCAGGAGACTGGCTAAAGAAAATAAGCGAACGCTTCTTTGCATAAATCCGGTTTCTGAGGTTGAACAAACGGTTTGCTTCAGCCCGTCGACAGCAGGAGCTGGCAATCAGGGCCGGAGGTGCCGGTCAACATCGGTCATTCAAAGGAAGCAGTGCAGGATACGAAGGGCAGTTGGTCTGCCGGACTATTCCGGCGGCTCGCCCCAGTTCAATCGGGTGTCCGGAAGGCATTTGCCAAGCCGGGTGATTCCAAGGTTCGAGGAGAAATGGGGGGTAAGGAGATCAAGCTCATTTTACCCGTACGGACTTATCAAAGGATGGAGAACCAAATATAACCATTCCCCCCAACATTTGCAATAGGCAAGGGCGGAATCCGCCTTCCCTCTAGTTCTCTTCAATTTTTTCGTCCTCCGTGTTGGCCAACACCACTGAACCCATCTTTTTTAGCGGGTTTTTCCGGTTTTCATCGTATTCGTGGCGTTGGCTGATAATGTCCACGCAGGCATACACAGCAGCCAGAAAGGAGCTCGTGTCCGCCATATTTTTACCGGCAATGTCAAAAGCCGTCCCATGGTCCGGTGAAGTCCTGACCGCAGGCAGGCCGGCGGTGAAATTGACGCCATCCCCGATGGCCAATGACTTGAAGGGAATTAGACCCTGGTCATGGTACATCGCCAGTACACCGTCGAATTTTTGCTGCTGCTGGCGGGCAAAGAATGCGTCGGCGCTGAAGGGGCCAAAGGCCAGCATCTGATGTTTGGCGTCCTTAATGGCAGGCTTGATTAGTTCCTCTTCCTCCTTACCGATCAGCCCTTCGTCTCCGGCGTGGGGATTGAGGCCAAGAACGGCAATTTTGGGCTTGTCGATACCGAAGTCGCGGATCAGGCTGTCCTTGAGCAGGTTTAATTTCGACGCGATCGCTTCCCGCGTAATCTGACGGGCCACCTCGGAAATGGGTACATGTTCGGTCACCAGGCCAAGCCGGAAATTTTCAGACAGCATGAGCATCAGCACGTCCTGGGCACCAAATACTTGTTTCAGGTAAGGGGTATGACCGATATAGGGAAATACTGCCGAATGCGTGTTTTTCTTGTGCATCGGCGCGGTTACCAAGCCTTGGATTTTCTTGTCTCGCAATGCTTCGGCTGCAGCAACCAGGGATTTTACGGCATAACTGCCGCCGGTTTCTGTTAATTGCCCCGGATTGATGGCTACTTCTTCTTCCCAGCAATTGTAAATGTGTACCTGCCTGGGGTTGATTCGGTTATAATCGCGGCCGCTCTGATAATTAAAATTGATGTCCGGGATGGACTTCCGGTAGAAATTGACCACTTTATTTGAGGCAAATATTACCGGAGTGCATAACTCCAGCACCCGGTGGTCGGAAAAGGTCTTGATGACCAATTCCGGTCCAATGCCATTGAGGTCCCCTATGGAAATGCCGATTACCGGACGTTGCATCATCATGTTCATGGATCATTCTTTTCACGGCGTAATTTACAGTTTATCTGGGACATGATGAGGCTCAGCAAGCCAATAGGCACCCAATCGCCCTAGAAGGTCATCGCAATACTCAAAGGGTTAAATTTGCAACGGATATGTATCGCATCCGGAAATCCCTGGGCCAGCACTTTCTTGTGGATGAGAATATCAGCCGAAAAATCGTCGACCATTGGCGGAATCGGGGGTTTGCTCAAGTCCTGGAAATCGGACCGGGTGCCGGTGCACTCACCAAATATTTGGCGGAATTGCCCGAGCTTGACTTTCGGGCCGTAGAAATTGACGAAGAGAAAGCCGAATGGCTCCAGGACCGGTACCCGGGGCTCTCGGGTAGGATCATTCGGGGCAATTTCCTGGAAATGGAAAGACCTTTTGGCGGAGCTTTTTCCATACTGGGCAATTTTCCGTACAATATCTCTTCCCAGATTTTGTTTCGGATCCTGGACTGGAAGCAGGAGGTGCCTTATGTCCTGGGCATGTTCCAAAAAGAAGTTGCCCAGCGGCTGGCAGCGGGAGAAGGCAGCAAGACCTACGGAGTCCTCAGTGTCATTATCCAGGCATTTTATCAGGTGCGGATTCTATTTGAGGTAAATGAGCAGTCGTTCCGTCCAGCACCTAAAGTAAAAAGCGCAGTCATCGAGCTGATCCGGCGGGAAAAACCGGCTTCCATGAAAAACGAACAAGCTTTTCAGGTGTTGGTAAAAACAGCGTTCAACCAACGCCGCAAGACCTTACGCAATGCGGTCAGGTCCTTATTTGACGCCGATTTCCTGGCGGATCCGCTATTCAATCGGAGAGCTGAACAATTGCCGGTCGAAGAATTCGGCAGCCTAACCTTCCAAATGAGATGAAAAAAGTCATCATCACTGCCAAAGCTCACCCCTATCTAGGCGAGCGGCTGACCCAGCAGGGATTCCAGGTACTCGATAGGCCGGCGATCAGCCAGGCTGAATTGATGGAGGAGGTGGCGGATGCCGAAGGCCTGGTGATTACGACCCGGGTCCGGATCGACCGAGCCCTTCTGGAGCGCGCTTCAGCCCTTCAATGGATTGGCAGGCTGGGAAGTGGAATGGAGCTGGTCGACACAACCTATGCCGAATCCAGGGGCATTCGCTGCGTCAGCAGCCCGGAAGGCAACCGAAACGCTGTGGGGGAACATGTCCTCGGCATGGCCCTGGCGCTGATGCGGCATATGCTATCCAGCTACCGCCAGGTTATGGAGGGCCAGTGGATCCGGGAGCAAAACCGAGGCACTGAACTGAGCGGAAAGACGATTGGCATCATCGGTTACGGCAATGCCGGCTCCGCGCTGGCGAAACTGTTGAAATCATTTGATTGCACGGTCCTCGCCTATGACAAATACCGGTTTGGGTTCGCGTCGGGGTATGTAAAAGAAGCTAACCCCGAACAGATTGCTCGCTATGCCGACCTTATCAGCCTGCATTTGCCCCTGACGGATGAAACGCGACATCTGGCCAACGATGATTTTTTTCACAGCCTGCTGCGCAAGCCTCTGTTCATCAATTCTTCACGGGGTGAAATCCACGAAACCGAGGCATTGATCCGCGCTCTCATGCATGGCAAGATCTCCGGTGCAGCCCTGGATGTCCTGGAGAATGAAAAACTGGACCAACTTACGCCGGAGGAAAAGCGGCAATTGGATTGGTTAACGGTCCAGCCCAACGTCCTCATCACGCCGCATATTGCCGGGTATAGTCACGAGGCCTTTTACCGGATGGCGGTCGTCCTGCTTGAAAAATTGGCCATTTGAATAACTGGAAATTGCTATCTTTGGGGCAATAGTGCAACGCTTCAGGGTATTGAGGCGTTGTCTTTTTGGGATTTATGCATTCGAGACACCAGATTCCCGCTTCTTCGCCCGGCGAAGCTACCGCGACCCCGGAGACCCTCCGGTACTCTTCGCCCCTGTACCACTTTCCCATTGGGAGCTGAATTTACTAAGCCAATTATGTTCGATCAAACGCATTAGGACATTTGGCTGAATCTAAATTCTTTTGTTTGTGTCTTGAATACATAGGTGCCATTTTTTTTACTTATCGATGAACAGAGGAGGATACTATGAGCGGAATCAACTACATGACCCGCGAGGCCCTGGATCAGATGAAATCTGAACTTCAAAAACTGAAGACGGTGGATCGCCCTGCGGCTTCCCGGGCCATTGCCGAAGCCAGGGATAAAGGTGACTTGCGCGAAAACGCCGAATACGATGCCGCCAAAGAGCTCCAGGGGATTCTGGAGGCCAAGATTATCCGGCTGGAATCGGAGCTCGTCAATGCCCGTGTACTGGAAGGCGGTAATATCGACACCAGCAAGGTATCGATCCTGACCAAGGTGACGGTCACCAACCTGACCAATAAAAAACAAGTAACCTACCAGCTGGTTTCGGAAAAAGAGGCGGACCTGAAACTGGGAAAGATCTCGGTCACATCCCCAATCGGTCGGGGATTGCTCGGAAAGCAGATCGGGGAGATTGCTGAAGTGATGGTTCCTGCCGGAACCCTTTCGTTCAAGGTCGAGAAAATTTCCCTGTAGATGACCATTTTCTCCAAAATCATTGCGGGGCAAATTCCTGGTTACCGGATCGCTGAAAATGATAAGTTTTTTGCCTTCCTGGACATATTTCCATTGAGGGAAGGCCACGTTCTGGTCGTGCCTAAGCTCGAAATAGATAAATTCTTTGACCTGCCGGAGGACTACCTGCAGGAGATGCTGTTGTTCGCTCAACCGATTGCCCGGGCAATCGAACAGTCGTTCCCCTGCAACCGTTGCGGCATGGCGGTTCTAGGTTTGGAAATTCCGCATGCCCACCTGCATCTCGTCCCCATAGATTCTTCGGACGACCTGAATTTCACCCGGGGAAAATTATCTCTTTCGCCGGAACAGCTCCGGCGCTGTCAGGAAAAAATACTTCAGAACCTCCGCTAAACGTATGGGAAAGTTATTTCCAACGGATTCGGGACGGATTGTCCCGGATGAATCCCCCCCAGCCACCGGATTTTTTGGAAGAAGCCGTTACGGCCGATGAGAATTGGAAGTGATGGCAAATGGCCACGGCCAGGGCATCGGAAGCGTCATACGAAGGGTTCTGGGCGTCCATATGGAGCAGGTGCTGAAGCATTTTCCATACCTGTTCCTTTCCCGCATTGCCGTTTCCGGTGATCGATTTTTTTACTTTTCTTGGCGAGTATTCCGTTACCGGTATTCCGAATTGCATGGCCGTAGCTATGGCGACTCCCTGAGCCCGGCCCAGTTTGAGCATGCTCTGAACGTTCTTTCCGAAAAAAGGCGCCTCAATGGCAAAATCCTGGGGACAAAATTCGGAAATGAGCTGCCCTACTTTCTGCTGGATCAGCCGCAGGCGCTCGTAAGCATCCTTGCGGGGGGAAAGTTTCAAGACGCCCATATGCAAAAGACCCAATTGTCCTTCTCGGACTTCCAGCAGGCCATATCCGAGAAATAGGGTCCCGGGATCCACACCCAGAATTATTTTGGGGTCCTTTTGCATCATCGAGGTATTTTTGAATACAGATCGTGGGCCTAAACAAAAATATAGATTTAATCGCCAAGTTCGTTCTCGGCCCGCTGGTATTGCTGCTTCTTTGCGTGGCCATCTATCATCAAGTGCTGCGCCAGCCGGATTGGCGTCATTCCCTTCAACAAATTTCCGGTGTGCTTCGAGGACAGGCCTGGGGCAGGATTGGGCTCGTGATCGTATTGATGCTGCTGAATTGGGGCATTGAGGCGAGAAAATGGCAGTTGGTCATGAAGCCCCTCCAGTCAGTTACTTTCGGACGCTCGTTCCGGGCCACCCTGACAGGAACCAGCTTTGCCTCCTTCACTCCCAACCGCATGGGGGAATACCTGGGGCGCATACTTTATTTGGAGCCTGACAAAAGACTGCGTTCCATTCCGTTGACGATCTTGTGCAGTGTAGCCCAGACTTTGGTTACGCTGCTGGCGGGGCTGGCGGGGCTTTTCCTGCTGGGCGATCACTTGCGGAAACATTCGCCTGCCGGAAATCCCCTTCCTCCTCTGGGATTGCCTATTTTGGAAGCGGCCACGACGCTGGCTCTGCTGGCGTGCGCTATTTGCTATTTTCGCATATCCTGGTTGGTAAGGTTTTGCGAGCGTCACCCATTTTGGGGCAAATTGAATGCTTTTGTTAAGGTTCTGGAAGAGCTGCATCCAGGCCGGCTGGCCCACTTGTTGTGGTTGTCTTGCATTAGGTACCTGGTTTTTATTATGCAATATATCCTACTGTTTTCAGTTTTTGATGTGCCTCTCAGTTGGCTCGAAGCCTTTGCCGGCGTCAGTGTGATGTTCCTGGTCATGGCGATAGTGCCGACTTTCGGTTTCCTGACTGAGCTTGGATTGCGTTGGGCGGCAAGCATCGAAATCATTCAGCTGCTTAGTGGCAACCGGATGGGGATATTGGCAGTATCCTTTAGCGTTTGGCTGGTGAATCTGGTAATCCCTGCCTTGGCCGGGAGTTTACTAATTTTAGGCGTCAAATTATATCGCAGCCGATGAGATTTTTTGCCTGTGCCTCCCTCCTGATCCTCCTGATCCTTTCCTTTCCCCTACGGGCAGACGAAGGTTTCTGTGGTGTCCGCAACGGCGCTTTTCAGGCAGGTGAAACCATCACATTTAAGATACTATACAGTGTTGCCGGACTAAACCTGGTCACCGCTGGAGAAGCCGTGTTCCGTTGCAACCTCGAGCAGCTGAACGGAAAGGGAGTCTATCATATCACCGGCGAAGGAAAATCCAACAATTTCATCGACAACTTTTTTAAGGTACGGGATAAATATGAGTCCTTTATCGATACGGGCACTTTGCAGCCCGCCAAGTTCATCCGCAACATCCAGGAGGGCGAATTCAAGAAGTATGAGAACGTCACGTTCAACAAGGTCACCAATACTGCGATTACGACCGAAGGGTTGTTTAAGGTCCCGGCCTGCGTCCAGGATGTACTCAGTTCAATTTATTACGCACGAAATATTAATTTCAGCAGCCTAAAGCAGAACGATACGATTCCATTCAATATGTTCCTGGATAACCAAGTTTATTCGCTGTACATCCGCTATCTGGGCAAGGAAACAATAAAAACACGCTACGGAAAATTCCGCACCATTAAATTCAAGCCCCTGCTGATCAAAGGGACTATTTTCGAAGGGGGGGAAAAGATGACGGTTTGGGTCAGCGATGACCGGAACCATATCCCGGTCCGGGTGGAGAGCCCCATCAGCGTGGGGAGCATAAAAGCAGAGATGATCAACTACAGCAACCGCCGCAATCCCCTGAGTTCGCTGATCGGCTTCTAAGGCCGCCTTGTGTACACCGGGAGGAACTCCCGATGTACAGGATTTGCTATCTTAACAGTCTTATCGGTTTGCCATTCAACCAAGCCAATTCAGAAATCATGAGAAATTTCCAAATGCTCATCGCCGTATTCTCTACGGCTATCGTATTCGCCAATGGCGGCGAAAACCCGCGCCTGCTCAAAGCCCACCGCTCCGACAAGGCCGGATGGATCTATGTGCACCTGGAGGGTTCTCCCCGGGATATCGGATACCAGCATGGATATTTACTGGCCAACGAGATCGATACTACCATTCAGGCGGTCAGTTATTGGCTGAGGCACGAGACGCCGTATTCCTGGGCCTTTTACCGAAAGGCAGCCAAAAATTTTCTATGGAACAAGGTCGATCCAGAGTACAAGGACGAGATTGACGGAATGGTGGAAGGCTTGCGCGCGAAGCACAAGAAATACGACAGCCTGGACATAACTGCCTATAACGCCCTCGAGGAACTGGCGTTCTATTATGTTCCGCTTTTGCTTGACAAGGCAAAGGCCGGCAGCGGAGACAACAAAGCTCCGGGCAACTGCAGCGCTTTTATTGCGACCGGTTCATATACGCGCGATGGGAAAATCGTCATGGGGCATAACAATTGGACCGAATACATCTGGGGCCAGCACTGGAACGTGATTGCCGATATCGTTCCCGAGCATGGGAATGCTTTCATTATGGATTGCATGCCGGGGTTCTTGCATAGCGGGGATGATTTTGTCATAACACGCAGCGGAATCCTTATCACAGAGACCACCATAACGCAGTTCAAAGGGTTTGACAGCACGGCCATTCCGGAATTTGTCCGGGCGCGCAAAGCATCCCAATACAGCAACAGCATAGACGATGTAATCAAGCTATTCACCACCGGCAATAACGGGGGATACGCGAACGACTGGTTGATCGGGGACATCAATACCAACGAAGTGGCCAAGTTGGAACTGGGTCTTAAATATTACCGGGTCTGGCGCAGCAAGGATACTGCCATGATCGGTTCCAATTTCCCAAGCGATCCGACCCTGATCGCCAAAGAAACGACTTTTGACACCTTGAATGCAACGACTTCTCCGAATGCGCGGAAGCTTCGGATGGAACAATTGGTCATCTCCGAGCTTCGCGGTAAGCTGGACGCGTCCTCGGGCATGCAGGTGGAAGCCGACCATGTGGATGTCCTTCAACACAAAGAAGCCAATAACCGTTGCGTCATCTGTGGCCATATCGATGAAGACCCCAAAGGTTGCGCCGAATGGGATAATCCACCATTTTATCCCATGGGGGCGGTACAGGGCAAAGTGACCACGTCCGACCTAGCCCGGGACATGAAATTCTGGGCCCATATGGGCCATCCCTGCGGTCAGGATTTCATTGGCGCGCCCTTTTACAAATTGCATCCGCAGTATGCCTGGATGGGGAAATACTTAAAAGAAATGAAGGCGTACCCTTGGACCCTGTTTGCTTCGAGCCATGCCTTGGCGCAGCGCTAACCTTCAAGGACTTTTTCCATTTGCATGTTGCGCGAGCCCTTGATCAGGAAATAGGTGTTGGCGAAAGTAGCCTGCTTCAACCAATCTCCAGCCTCCTGGGCATTGGAAAAGCGTCGATAGGGATGATCTACGTGAAGGAAATCGCCGCCCACCAGCGCGACGTCTGCCCAATGTTGGTTTCCAATTTCATCAATGATCCGCTGGTGTTCCTCCAGACTGTCTGGGCCCAATTCGGCCATAGCTCCTAAAATGAGCACTTTGCTTTGCGCCGGAAGCTTCGCAAAATTGGCGATAGCGGCCTGCATGCTGCTCGGATTCGCATTATAAGCATCCAAAATGAAGTGGTTTGAACCCCGGTCGATCAGCTGGGAGCGGCTGTTGGAAGGCGTGTAAGATGCGATGGCTTCCCGGACGGATTTGGCCGGCACGCCAAAATGCAATCCTACGGCAACAGCGGCTAAGACATTGGGGAAATTATAATCGCCCACTAGCTGCGTGTTGATTTCAACCGTTTGCGAAGCGCTGAGAAAGTCGATGGAAAGAAAAGGTGTGGCAGAGCGTATAGAGCCGCTGATGTCGGCGCCGGTACCACCATAGGTTACCCGATGGGGAATTCCCTGGCTCATTTCCCGTAAGTAGGCGTAATCCCACATCACGAAGGCCGTGCCGGCATGCACGCGGAGAAAATCAAATAGCTCCCCCTTTCCTTTGCGAACATTCTCCACGCTGCCGAATCCCTCCAGGTGGGCCTTGCCGGAGTTCGTGATCAGGCCATGGGTGGGGATAGCATACCGGCAATATCCGCTGATCTCGCCCAGGTGGTTGGCTCCCATTTCAATGACGGCGATCTCCGCGTCTTCCCGGATACGAAGCAGGGTGAGAGGAATTCCCAGGTGATTGTTGAGATTGCCTTCGGTGGTATAGGTTTTGAACCGGGTCGAAAGGACGGCATGAATCAATTCCTTGGTGGTTGTTTTTCCGTTGCTTCCCGTTATTGCGATAAAAGGAATTTGAAATTGTTCGCGATGAACTTTGGCCAAATCCTGCAGCGCGCGCAGCGTGTCCTCCACGCGGATGATCCGGCCGGGATCAGCTCCGGCTACCGGCTCGTCGACCACAGCCCTTGCGGCCCCGAGCTCCAATGCCTTTGCGGCAAAATCATTCCCGTTGAAATGTTCGCCGCGAATAGCAAAGAACAAGTCTCCCGGGCGGAGTTTCCGGGTGTCGGTCTCGACAGATGGATATTGCCGGTAGATCCGGTATAGGTCCTGCAAATCAGACATGCACGCAAATGTAGTCAACAAAAAAGCCATCCCGTTTGGGGGATGGCTTCTGGTAAAAAGTTTGATTAATCTATTGCTTCCGACTGTTTTGTTTTCTCTCTTTGTAGGTTATCCCCGTTTGCCTTCCATTCCCTGCTGGGCTTCCCACGCGATCCATCGCGCAGCGGAAACCAACGGTACTGCTTGCCTGATCTTCCTCCATGAACCGGCGTGCACCGGGGCTGAGCCAGTAAGCGCGGTCATTCCAACTGCCGCCCTTGATCACCCGGGATTTATCACTGATGAGCGTGGTCTTGCCGTAACCGTAGCTGACGCCTGCAACCAGGGAGTCACCGTCCAGATAGTTGATCACGTTACCTTTCTGGTAGTTTCTGCGGTCCTTGCTTTCCTCGTCCGTTACGTCCCGGTATTTGATCCTACCCAGGCTGTCCCGGTCGGGTTTGCCTTCTTTGCCCATGTCGATGGTGCTGTACTTATTTCCCCGGTAGGGGGCAACATCATCCACGTCCTGGGAAGAAAGCGGACGATACACGTCAGCCACCCATTCCGATACATTGCCGGACATATTATATAATCCGAAGCCGTTCGGGTAGAAAGAATTGACCGGGGCGGTATAGACCGCGTTGTCGTTGAGGCCGCCGGCAACGCCCATGTTGTCGCCAGAACCGCGCTTGAAGTTGGCCAGGAAGGTTCCCTGCCAGCTGCCGCGACGTTCATCCCGAAGTCCATTTACATTCTGGCTCCAGGAGTAAACCTGCTTGTTGGCAATTAGTTCTTCGCCGCGTTTGCCATCCTTGAAACTGGGTAATGGGTTTTGTTTGATATACCCCAAAGCCGCATATTCCCATTCCGCTTCTGTTGGAAGGCGGTAATTCGGGAGAAGGATTCCGTCTTCGAAAGTTACTTGCGTACGCGGAGTGCCGTTCGGGTTTTTCAGGGGATTCTTCTTTGAACGGGCAGCCTGACCGGGCGTGGGTTGAAATTCGCCCAACAGGTACGCTTTCGTATTGAAGTTCTCCTGACCAAGACCCTGAATATTTTTCAGTGAATTCTTGTTAATGAAGCCTTTGTCGACCAAGGCCTTTTCGTTAACCCGGTCTGAGCGCCATAAACAGAAATCATAGGCTTGTTTCCAGGTTACGCCAACCACCGGGTAATAGTTGTAAGAGGGATGGCGGAAATAATATTCAACGAGGGGCTCATTGTAGGCCAGTTCGGTTCTCCAGACCAGTGTATCCGGCAAAGCGCCATCACGGACTGCCTTGTATTCATCACCGTCGAACACGTTATCTATCCAGTAGAGGTATTCGCGGTAGTGGACGTTGGCGACTTCGGTTTTATCGATGTAGAAGGAGTTCACCGTAACCCTGCGGGGAATATTGTTCCAGTCGCTCATCACATCTTCTTCTTCTGCCCCCATCGTGAAGGTGCCTCCCTGAATGAATACCAGACCGGGTCCTGTCCTTTGTTCCTTTTCACTGGATACTTGGTACCCCCCCATATTCTTGTCGTTGTAGTTCCAGCCCGTTACGTCCGAAGACTGCGACTTTTTACCAAATAATTTGCCATCGTGGCAGGAGCTAAGTAGTGCAGCACAGGATACGAGGAATGCAAGGTTTTTCAAATTCATAACATCGAAAATTTAAATAGCCGTGATCATGAACCCTAAGAACGTGTCCAGCAGCCAAATATTGTACATTGATCGGGCCTCCGGATCAAACGCTAAAATAGCCATTATTGCATCAAATTCCTTAGTAAATGTCCGCGGAAAAGGGCTCAAAAAATATTAATAGTATATGTGTAATATTGTGAAAATAAATGAAATACAAATTTATCCCCACTTGAGCTGGGCAGATCAATTTGGCTGCTGGGGCATCCGGGGCGCCGCTCGGACCGTAATACGCAGGACGGGCCTTGCTGGGTTGCCTGTGGGCCTTAGAGGACCCGGGAGCCCTAGACGGGATTTGCGGGATTTTAACCAGCTTGGAAAAAAACTCGATATGAGCTTTTAGGATGCAATAAATTGCACGGGAATCCGTTCGAGAAAAATCGAAGAATGCCTGCGATACCAGGGCGGTCAGCACCAGTAGGGAAATCCCAAATCGTCTGGAGCTATCGGTCCAAAAGGAAAAAACACCAGCAACTGCTAAATTCCACGAGCACAAAATGAAGTTGTTTAAAACCATTATTTTAGCCTCTTTGATGGTTCCGCAACGTTCTTTGTCTTATTCACTTGAGCCCGGAATGCACGCAGTGAAAACGGTATAATTGTTGATGCTCCATGGGACCTTTAAAGCTAAAATTGACTTACATGAAACGAGTGCTCTTTGCGATAACTGCTGTTCCGCTTTTTTTATCCCTTGGTCAACAAGCGCAGGCGCAGACGAGTCCGATCAATGTAGTGACCACCGCGGTTCCGTTCCTGCGTATTTCTCCAGACGCTAGGGCGGGCGGAATGGGGGATATGGGTGTCGCCACTTCACCCGACGCTGCTTCACCTTTTTATAATCTTTCCAAAACACCTTTTGCCACTCACCCTACCGGGATCGGCCTGACTTATACTCCCTGGCTCAAAGATCTGGGCCTGAACGATGTTTATCTGTTAGCCGCTTCCGGATATCACAAACTGGATGATGACCAGCAGGCCATCTCGGCGTCCATCCGCTATTTTAGCTTGGGCAATATCCAGTTCACGGACTATAGTGGTCAGGAACTGGGAGAAGGAAGGCCTCGGGAGTTTAGCGTCGACCTGGGCTATTCCCGCAAGCTCTCGCAAAACCTCGCCCTGGGATTGGCTTTGCGATACATCAACTCTGATCTGAAGCTGGCAGGCTATTCCACCGGGACAACTTATAAGCCGGGCAATGCGGTCGCCGCCGATATCTCGCTGTTTTATACCTCCACTGCTGCCAATGGCCAAGGCTGGAGGTTCGGAACCGTGGTCAGCAACCTGGGGACCAAAATTGGATATACCAACGATGCCTCGGAAAAAGAATACATCCCCGCCAATCTGGGGATCGGGGCTACCTACACCACGGTTTTCGACGAACAAAATAAAATAATGTTCGGCCTGGATCTCAATAAATTGCTGGTGCCGGCGCCACCCGCATCGCAGGATGGCGGCGGTTCGATCGATTCGGCCAATCTCGCTGCTTATCGGGGCAAAAGCGTGGTCAACAGCTGGTTCTCCTCTTTCAGCGGCCCAAACCAGATCCAGGAGATCAATGCTTCCCTGGGAGCCGAGTATACGTATAATGACCAGTTTGCCTTCCGGATTGGATACTATTACGAAAACAAGAACGACGGCGGACGCCAGTATTTTACGATGGGCGTGGGCATCAAATACAACGTCCTCGGATTGAATTTTTCCTACCTGGTGCCCTCCGGAAGCGGCGTAACGCGCAATCCGCTGTCTAATACCATTCGATTCGGTCTGGTCTTCGACATAGACAACAGTCAATAATAATATTTGCTCCAATCCGCATCGGATTGGACAATTCCAATACTTTTGATCGTCCCGCCCTTTGCGGGACGACCTCATTTAACCCCTGGCCCATGGCATACCGGATAGGATTCGGGGTGGACTATCACCAATTCGCAGAAGGCCGCCAATTGTGGATTGGCGGCGTCCTGGTTCCGCATGAGCGGGGCGCGCTGGGACACAGCGATGCCGACGTTCTGCTGCACGCGCTCTGCGACGCTTTGTTGGGGGCACTTGCCCTTGGGGATATCGGGCAGCATTTTCCCAATACGGATCCTGCCTACCGGGATATCGATAGCAAAATCCTGCTGCAAAAAACCTTTGCGTTGATCCGGGAAAAGGGATATCGCGTGGTCAACGTTGATTCAACCGTTTGCCTGGAGACGCCGCCGATCAAATCCCATGCCCCCGCCATGCGCGCAAGCATTGCGTCCTTGTTGGAGCTAACTCCTTCCGATGTTTCGGTGAAGGCTACGACCACGGAACAAATGGGTTTTGTCGGAAGAAAAGAAGGCCTCTCCGCATATGCCTGTGTGCTGCTTGAAAAGAATGAACCCGATTCTTAGCGGATAATTTCCTTCTCCTGCCTACCTTTGGCTTCGTGCCGAAATTGAAGGTGAATATTGTCAACCGGTCCGCAAATCCGCTTCCTGCCTATGCAACCGAAGGGGCTGCGGGTATGGATATCCGTGCGAACCTGTCAGGGCCGATAACCTTGAATCCCGGAGAGCGTCAATTGGTCCCCACCGGCCTTTTTATTGAATTGCCTTCCGGTTTTGAGGCCCAGATCCGACCCCGCAGCGGCCTGGCGATTAACCAAGGTATTACCTGCCTCAATTCCCCAGGCACGATTGATTCTGATTACCGCGGTGAAATAAAAATCATCCTCATTAATCTTTCCGATCAGGGACAGGTCATTCAGCACGGGGACCGGATCGCGCAACTGATCGTCAACCGCGTGGAAACGGTGATTTGGGAAAGTTCTTCCGAGCTGGCGGTAACGGGCCGCAACGGGGAGGGATTCGGACACACCGGGAAATCTTGAGTTCATGAAGGGATTTGTTTTTTGCATGCTGGCTGCGGGAGGTATCGGGTTCATCGGATGTCGATCCACCAAGAAAATACAAACGGCCATTTCCCACAAAGACACTGCCCAGGCGGTTGTGCTTTCCAATGATGCCCGGACCGATTCACTGCGGTTCATTCATGAGGTATTCCAAAAATTTCAGGAAAACCAGATTCACTTCAAGACGTTTTCTGCCAAAATCAAGGTAAACTTCCAGATCAGCGACGGCCGCAACAATGAATTCACCGCGTACCTCAGCATGAAAAAGGACAGCGTGGTCTGGGTTTCGATCATCGCCGCTCTGGGCTTTGAGGCTTTTCGAGTGCTGATTACACCCGACAGCGTCAAGGTGCTCAACCGGATGGAAAAGATCTTTCAGGCTCGTTCGGTCAGCTATTTGCAGGAAGTAACCCATATTCCTTTGGATTTCTATTCCCTGCAAAACCTCTTGATTGGAAATCCGATCTTTTTGGATAGCGCAATCATTTCTTACAAAAATGAACCTGGGGGCCTTTCCCTAATGAGCATCGGAGACGTGTTCAAGAATTATATCACGTTAGACCGGGAAACGTACAACCTCTTGCACAGCAAACTGGACGATATCAATTTAATGCGTGCCCGAACCTGTGAACTCACCTATGCCGGATATGATCAGCGCGACGGCGTCCGATTCTCGACCTACCGCCAGATCTCCGTGGCCGAAAAATCCAAGGTGGACGTTCAATTAAACTTCAAACAGTACAATTTTAACGAGCCTTTAAAGGATCCTTTCAACATTCCGAAAAATTATCAGAGAAATTAATCGTTGTATAGGCTCTTTGTCTGCGGCCGGATCCGGGTCTGGCCGCTGAGGCGTATTGGCGGGATCCAGTACTTTTGCCCTCAACCATTGTCTATGCTCAAATCATTGCTGCTCACCTTTAGTTTTTGCTGGATAGGCTTCGCCTGCCTATGTCAAAATCCCCCCGCGCCGACACGGAGCGATTTAGAAAAAGAAAGGGAGACCATACAGCGTGAGATTGAGGATGTGAAACGGTCCCTGGATGAGACCAAGAAGAATAAAAAGGAAACCCTCGGTCAGCTGGCCTTATTGCAACGGAGGCTCCGCCTGCGCGAATCGGCGATTCGGAACATCAATGCACAGATCAACTATATCCTGGGCGATATCAACCATTCTTGGCTGGAGATCCTGCAGCTTCGCCGGGAGTTAGACACCTTGCGCCTGCAGTACGCCGAGAGCGTCGTGTATTCCTATGAGAATAGGACGAACTATGATTTTCTCAATTTCATTTTCTCGTCGGCCAGCTTCAATGACGCCATCAATCGAATTGCCTACCTGAAATCCTACCGCGCTTACCGTGCGGAAGAGGCGGGAAATATCCAGCGAACGCAGCAGCTTCTCCAGGGCAAGATCGATGGGCTCCAGGTCAAGCGGCAGGCAAAGGACGATGCACTCCAGCGCCAGAATAAGGAAATGCAGGTCCTGGCAGAGGAGAAAAAGGAAAAGGACGGGATGATATACCGGCTGCAATCCCGTGAAAAAGAACTGAAGAAAGAAATGTCGGCGAAGCAGCGCCAGGACCAAAAGCTGAGCGGCGCCATTACCGCCGCCATTCGTCGTGCACGGAATGACGCGATCCGGGAGGCTAATGCCAAGAAAAACGCGGAAGCATCTGCCCAGTCCAATAATCCGGCACCTGCGGCAATAAATCCCCCCACCGGTTCGGTGGCCGTTGCGGAACCTAAAAAACCGCTGAAGGACCCGACGATCTTCAATAGCCGGGCTGACCTTGTCCTGTCGGACAATTTCGAAAAAAACAAAGGGCGCCTTCCTTGGCCGATGGACGCCGGGAACATTTCCATGCATTTCGGCATCCAGAGCTACGTGAATGGTCGGCTCCGCTATAACAATCAGGGGATAACGATTGACGCGGACGGGGGCACTCCGGTCAAATCCATATTTGAAGGCGAAGTACAGAGCGTGTTTAATGTGGGGGATGTGTCGGCCGTGATGCTCCGGCATGGAAGGTATTTCAGCACGTATAGCAATCTGCAAGGGGTCACGGTTACGAAGGGGCAGACGGTCAAGACGGGTGAATTGCTGGGACGCGTGGCAGATATCGGGCAACTAGAATTTGTCCTTTCGGATGAAAAATTCAACAAATTCGATCCGGAAAAATGGCTAAGAAAATAATTTGCCGGTTAGGTGAGTTGTAAATGCATATCGTAGAGGGCCTCGTATTGGGGCACGATATGCTGGATATCAAACTTCCTGGCTTGCTCCTTGGCGCGTCGGCGGAATTCCCGATGCACGGCATCGTCTCCCAAGATCTGGATGGCGTGGGCGCTCATCGCCTGGATATCTCCTACCGGGTCCAAAAATCCCGTTTCCCCGTTTAAATTAATTTCCGGAAGACCGCCGACGTTGGTGGATATGACGGGCACTCCGGCGGCCATGGCCTCGAGGGCTGCAAGTCCGAAACTTTCATATTCGGAGGTGAGCAGGAACAAATCAGCTACAGCCAGAATTTCTTCCATTTGCTCCTGTGAGCCTACGAACCGCATATCATCACAAAGCCCCAATTCCCGGCAAAGATTTTCAACGGCGGGTCTATCGGGCCCGTCCCCGACAAACAACAATTTGCCTGGTATCTGCCGGGTTACTTTGGCAAAAACGCGCACCACGTCCTGCACTCGCTTGATGCTTCGGAAATTGGACGCATGCATCAATATCTTCTCCCCATTCGGAGCGATCACCTTGCGGAATGCGTCGATGGGCTTTTTATGGAAGCGGTTCACATCCACGAAATTGTAGATGACCTGGATTTCCTTTCTTATGTCGAAGGTCCGGTACGTCTCATCCCGAAGGTTCCGAGATACGGCAGTGATGGCATCGCTTTGGTTGATGGAGAAGGCCACCACGGGAGCAAAGGTTTTGTCTTTGCCGACCAAGGTAATGTCCGTTCCATGCAGGGTGGTGATTACCGGGATCATCCTTCCCTGGGCTTCCAGGATCTTTTTGGCCATGTAGGCCGCCGAAGCATGGGGAATGGCATAATGAACGTGCAATAAATCCAACTGATTATTGACGATGACGTCTACCATCGTGCTGGACAGAATAGTTTCGTAGGGTGGGTAGTCGAAGAGCGGATAGGTGGTGACCCGAACTTCATGAAAGAATATATTTGCGTTGAATTCATTCAGCCTTACGGGTTGGCGGTAGGTAATGAAATGCACCTGGTGGCCCTTGTCGGCAAGCGCCTTTCCTAATTCCGTGGCCAGCACGCCGCTTCCGCCAAAAGTGGGATAACAGACGATGCCGATTCTCATACTCCGGGATTTGATTTAAGGGAACGAAGGTAGTCAGAAATTCACAAGGCAGGCCGGCCGCTATTCGAGAATTCATCTTTGCTTAACTTTAGCCAAAATTGATTGACATGCATCGACTGCCGCTGACCGCCATGATCGTAATTACTGCCGTAACGGCCCGGGGACAGGTCGATGATTCCCTTTTGATTCGCAAATTGGCCGATGAAATCCTCGTTCACGGCAAAGCGTATGATAACCTCCGTGAGTTAACGAAGACCATCGGCCAGCGCCTCTCCGGTTCCCCCCAGACCTACCTGGCCGAAGCCTGGGCCAAGGCGGTGCTTATGACTTCTGACGCAGACAGCGTATGGTTGCAACAATGCCGGATACCTCATTGGGTGCGGGGTGGAAAGGATGAAGCCGCAATGATCGCAGGAAACAGCCGCTCACCGCTGGACGTCATTGCTTTGGGCAATTCGACGGGAACCGGCAGCTCCGGGTTAACTGCGCCGCTACTGGTGGTAAATTCTTTTGATGAATTGGAACTGCATAAAGGCGAAGTCAAGGGAAAGGTGGTGTTCTACAATTATCCATTCAACCCAAGACTGGTACGCACGTTCCAAGCCTACGCAGACGCAGTGGTTTACCGGGCGCAAGGTGCGAGCCGCGCCGCAAAGTATGGGGCGGTTGCGGTATTGGTGAGGTCCATGACCGAGTCTGTTGACAATGCCCCGCATACGGGTGCGATGCGATACGATGCGGGATATCCCATGATACCGGCGTTGGCTATCGGTCTTTGGGATGCGGACAAACTCGCTTCCGCCGCTAAAGCAAAGACCATCCAGGTCTGGTTGAAAACCAACGCCCATACACTTCCAGACACGGTAGGTTACAACGTAATTGGCGAACTAAGAGGAAAGGAGTTTCCGGACCAATACATTACCGTAGGCGGCCACCTGGATTCCTGGGACCCGGCTGAAGGTGCTCAGGATGATGGAGCAGGATGTGTGCACTCCATTGAAGTCCTTCGTGCCTTAAAAGCTATTGGATACGTCCCGAGGCACAGTATACGGGTTGTACTATTCTCCGATGAAGAAAATCATGGTGGAGGAGCGGCTGCATATTCCCAGGCCGCCTTGGAACATAAGGAAGTTCAATTGTTCGGCCTTGAAAGCGATGCCGGGGGGTTCACCCCGCGCGCCTTCAGCATAAGCGCCTCGAAGGAGCAGTGGGAAAAATTAAATCATTGGTTACCTTTATTCAAAGAGTACGGCGTCTATGAATTTTTCCCCGGAGGAGGCGGGGCCGATGTGGAACCTTTGGGAGAATCGTTGCACATACCGGTTGGCGAATTGATCCCCGACAGCCAGCGCTACTTTGATATACACCATAGCCGAAATGACGTGTTCGAAAATGTGAACAAGCGAGAGCTCGAGCTGGGGGCCATCAATATGGCCGCTTTGATTTACCTCATGGACAAATATGGATTTTGAGAACACTTATTGCCGGAATTCCGGGTTAATATGAAAAAGTTTTTTCGCATCACTGGCTTGATCCTACTCATCTTGGGCGCTTTGTTCGTGTACTACCACTATTTTTGGGTATTTGCCCGAGGCGTAAAGGCCGGTCAATTAAATAATTTCTCGCAGAAAGGGTTCCTGTTCAAAACCTACGAGGGTCGCCTGATCCAGGCTGGATTTGAAGGAAAAAACGCCGGAACCATTCAATCCTATGAGTTTAGGTTCTCAGTCACCAACAAGCGCGTAGCCGATACGCTTATGGCCAACAGCGGAAAAGAATTTGACCTCCACTATGAAGAATACCTGGCAACCGTTCCGTGGCGGGGTGCAACGATTTTTGTAGTTGACAGCATTCTTTCTATGCGTGACAGCAGGCAGGGCGTCCTTCAGTCCTATTAAAAAAAGCAGTCTTTGCGAATTCGATTTGGCTTCGCGGTCATTCGCGTGAAATCCTATCGGCTTTCTGCTGCCAACAAAAGAAAAATCGTCGGCCTGTGGTGTAAGGGAGGAACATCGGCAGTCCATCTGGCCGCAGGCCTGGTCTGAATCCATTGATCCGGCCCGGTAAGGCTGGCGGCGACGCAAACCCGCGTATCGGGCCGGCAAGCCCGGCATAGGCTACCCAGCAGGGCTTCGTTGCGGTAAGGGGTTTCGATGAAGACCTGGGTGGCCTGGGTAAGCTGAGAATCCGCTTCCAATTCCCTGATCTTTTTGATTCTTTCTTTTTCTTCCTTTGGCAGATAGCCACAAAAGCGGAATTGCTGACCGTTCAAGCCGCTGGCCATCAGGGCAAGCAACACTGCGCTAGGACCGACCAGCGGTTTTACCGTTGCGCCCCGCTCATGAGCCAGCGCAACCAGGGTTTGGCCAGGATCCGCAATTCCAGGACAACCGGCTTCGCTAAGTATGCCGATCGTCCGCCCCTGGCTAAGCCGATCGACAAAAGCTTTTTCAGGCGACGGCTCATTTGCGCCCATGGCATGCCATTCGCACTCGTCAATGACCAGGTCCTTGCAGATGGATTTCAGAAATCGGCGGGCGCTCCGCAAATTCTCGGCAAAAAAGACTTGGCAATCGCGGATGGCAGGAAGCAGGTAGGGGGGCATGGCCTCTAATCCCTGCTCATCCAGGGGGGCGGGAATCAGGTAAACAAGCGACTTGCCGGCCATAGTCTATTCCAGATTCTGGTGATAAAGGCTGATCGTTGCGGCGACTACTGCATAGGAAGGAGCAAGCACCCACCCAACAAAAGGAACCAAATGCATCAAATAAAATACGAGGCCGTTGCCGATTGCCAGGCCACGCCGCTTGGCGATAAAGGCAATGCTTTCCGAGGCAGACAGGTTATGCCGTTCGCAACTGTAGTCGAGCATCGAAAACCCATAATAATAACATTCGACAAAGGCGGAAATCACCGGGGTAATCCAACCGATCAGGGGAATGAATGAGAGGATCAGGATGGACACGGTGTACACGGTTTGCCAAAGACAGTTCCTCAAGGACAATTTGGAGCCCCTGGCCATATCGGTGAGCAGCTGAGAAAAGCTGAATTGAAAGGATTTGCCTTCGATGATTGCCTCCGTTTTTTCACTCAGGTAAGCAAAAAGAGGAGACCCTATGATCAGGAAAAGGTATTTGAAGAGGGAAAAATAAAAGAATACCAGGACCAGGCGGACCATTATTCCTCCCATTACGAATAGAAAACTCAACGCCGCGCTTTGTTGGCGATGAAGCCATCTTTCAACCCCGAGCAGATCACTAAGCCAGGACACGGCTCCATTGGCCGAAGCCCAGAAAAAATACATGCCGATACAGAAAAGGATCATGTAGAGGATGCCAGGCAGAATGATCCATTTGCAAAGCAGGTGTCTACTGATAAACTGGTGGGCTTTTACATAAGATTGAAAGGCAATTACGATTTCTTTGAGCAACGCAGTGGATTTAAATTTGGCATCAAATTCCTGTCCGCGGCTTAGGGTTGACCCATCAAACTTAAAATATTTATCGTTGCGGGAAACAAAGCGACTCAATTATTCATTTTACCGACGTCCTGATCCGGTGCGCATCGCCAGGGACCTGCTTGGGAAAATATTGGTTACGCGATTCGGGAATGACCGCACATCCGGGCGCATCGTAGAGGCTGAAGCCTATGGCGGCGAACCGGACCAAGCCTCACACGCATTTGGTGGCAGAAGAACCAGGCGAACGGAGGTAATGTATCAGGCGGGAGGAACGGCTTACGTATACTTATGCTATGGCATGCACCACCTATTCAACGTGGTGACCAACATGAAAGGCATTCCACATGCCATCCTGATCCGTGCCATTGAGCCGATGGAAGGTATTTCGACGATGCTGGCCCGCGCGGGTAAAGAAGAACTGACCCCCAGTTTGACGCGGGGCCCCGGAAATGTCGGCAGAGCCCTGGGCCTGGACAGGATTCATTCCGGTCACTCGCTTTTGGGGGAAGAAATTTTTATCGAGGACGATGGATACCGGGTAAGGAAGGCCGATTTGGGAGTTAGCGTCCGTATCGGAGTTCAATATGCAGGGAAGGACGCTCAGTTGCCTTACCGGTTCTTCATCCGCGGGAACCGGTACGTGAGTGGAAACCGAGGGGTCAATCCGGGTAAGCCTTAAAATTTCGGACAGGCTATCGGTTTGCGTCCGTCGGAATGCTTCTTTATGTAAATCAGCGAAATTTCAATTCCCCCTACTGTCTCTGAGGCCGAACGCAAGGTAGACACGTTAACGTCGTAGGTCAGCCCCAAGGTAAAGTCATCGAAGTCCAGTCCTATATAGGGAATAATGGCATCGGTTACATTGTTGAAGCGCACCCAGGTTCCCAGATAAAAGTTAAGCGGATTTTCCACGTCGTTATTCAGGTTGGTGGACCAAGCTGCTCCCAGTTGAATGTCCAGAGCGTCCGCCTGCCGGCTATATACCCCGCTGATGTGCAGGAAATTCTGTGTGCTGCCAGGGGAAAGAGAGAAGGATGCTCCGCCGTGAATGGTCACCCGCGGATGGAGCACATAGTAATCATTTCCGGTAAAGGATTCCTTTGGCCGGGTGATGTGATAGGCCGAAGCGCCCAGGTAAAAGTTATTGGTCCCATTAGTCGATCCATTATACAAGGCTCCGACATTGAGGTCAAAATAATTGATATTTACCTGGCGGCCGGAAATGGTTTCTTCACTGGGAAGGCTCCACCCACCCTGGTTATCCAGCTGATCTTCAAAATTCAATTTGGTGCCGTCCAAACGCTTGTTCGAATAGGTTCCTTGGAAACCGACCCCAATTTGTTGAAAGTTGTCTTCGTCCAAACTTTTATGATAGGCTGTGGATAGCGACAGGTAATTGCTGGACAGTATGCCATTGGCCGTACGGTCCGTCATCCCCATCAGGCCAATGCCGAGCACGTCGGTTTCCGGAAGCAGGTTCTGCAAAATGGCTCCGTCCGCGGAAACCGTAGAAGTTACAAAGGCATTGTTAATAGCAGGCCATTGGTTGCGGTAGTTCCCGGCCACCCGGATAATTCCGTTGAATTTTCCCGTAAGTGCCGGATTCAGGGTAAGCGGAGAGGCAAAAAATTGAGAAAATGCGGGATCCTGGGCCTGAAGCAGCCCATTCAAGCCAATAAGGGATAAAATCAGGGTAAAAAATCGTTTCATAAACAGCTGACTATTCGGATTAATCATGCGTTGCGTGCCACTAGGTAATAAGGGCAAATCGACAAGATGGTTGTTTTGCAGGGAAAATTTGTCGTCGAACTGTTCTGAAGGTTAAGACATTCCCGGTTTCACAGGAGCGAGGATAAGCAAAATTGTACTATGAATATAGGGAAAAAAGGGTAAAAGCCATAAAACCTAGTGGATTTCCTACATCTGGACCTTGGTTCCGAAGGCCAGGTCCCCGGCATCTCCCAGGCCGGGCACGATGTATCCTTTGGCCGTGAGTTCATCGTCTATAGCCCCACACCAGATCCGGCAATTGGGTTCGGTGCGTTTAACGAATTCGATGCCGACCGTGCAGGCAATAGCGGTCACAATATGCATTTCTTTCGGGTGGCCTTCCTCCCGCAGGAATTGGATCGTTTTGACCAGCGAAGATCCGGTGGCGAGCATTGGGTCCGAGAGGATAACCACCCGATTTTCCAATTCCGGGCAAGACACATATTCCAGGCTGATTTCGAAGGATCCGTCCCGCTTGTGCTTTCGGTATGCAGAAATAAATGCGTTGTCCGCCTTGTCGAAAAAATTCAGCAGGCCCTGATGCAGGGGCAGACCCGCGCGAAGAATCGTGGCGATTACCGGCTGCTCCTGAAGCACCTGGCAGACCACGGTGCCTAGCGGCGTTTGGATTTCCTTATCCACATGTCCCAGATGTTTGCTGATTTCATAAGCAGATACTTCTCCAATCCGCTCCAGGTTTCGGCGAAAGCGCATACGGTCCTGTTGGATCTTTTCATCCCTAAGCTCGCTGATCCAATCACTGACCAAGGAATATTGCTTACTTAAATTAATGACCATCCGTCCTGGTTAATATCCGAAATTCGGAAAACAGTTCTTAAGAGAGCTTGAGACCTGGAGCAAAATACTTCCTGATATGATCAATGCCCATGGCCTGAAGGCAATTTATGCAAAGCAAATATAGATAAGGTAGCGCTGTGCATAGATCCCGGGAGGTTTGCTAATTGATTTAGCAGAATGTTCTGGTTCGGCCAGATGCCCTAACCTCAATTGATGGCCAGCGGGAGGAAATGCCGTATTTTTCCCTAATCCGCCGGTTGATTTAACAAGCCATGAATGGAGGCGCAGGATCAGGCTGTAAGATCAGCATTTTGGGACGGTTTCAACCGGTCGGAGCAACAATTCGGCTGGACAGCGGATCAATAGATCGGCGATCTTAACGGTATAAAATCTAGCTATCGGTGAGGCAGTATCGGGCGCTCGGGCTAATGAGTGGAAGTTCCCTAGACGGACTGGATCTGGCTTTTGTGCGATTTCAGGAGAATACCGGCTCCTGGTCATTCGAAATGCCTTGCTCGACATGCTATCCTTATCCGGAAGAATGGAAAGATAAATTGCAGGGCGCCATCGGTCTCTCGGCGAGGGATTATTTACTTCTTCATGGCGATTATGGTCGTTATCTCGGACAACAAGTCAAGCGGTTCATTGAAGAAAACGGCCTAGCCTACCAGGTCCAGCTGATTGCCTCCCATGGTCACACCGTTTTTCATCAACCCTCCGGGCGGATGACCGCCCAATTGGGTGACGGGGCTTCGTTAGCCGCCGAAACAGGAATCAACGTGATCAGCGACCTCCGCTCGATGGACATGGCATTGGGCGGACAGGGAGCTCCGATCGTGCCTATTGGGGAAAATCTACTATTTCCTGGGTACCGATTTTTCCTTAACCTAGGCGGTATTGCTAATTTATCTTTTCACTTCGACGCCCCGGGAGAAAAGCCTCAACGCCGGGTGGAAGCCTACGACGTATGCCCAGCAAGCCGCGTCCTGAACCTCTTGGCGGAGCGGAATGGAAAACCGTTTGATGAAAACGGGGAAATGGCATCCGTTGGTTCTGTATTGGAGCCCCTATTGCGTAAGCTAAATAATTTGGGCTACTACCGCCAGCCTTACCCAAAATCCCTGGCCAATGAATTTGGCACCGGAGCCGTATACGGCCTGATAGAAAGCTCCGGTTGCAGCGTGGAGGATGGCCTGCGCACCTATGTGGAGCACATTTGCTTTCAGGTCCAGCGGGCAGTATCGGAATTTCTGAAGCAAGCCTCGCCAGCGCCGGAGGCCTCTACTTTTTCCATCTTGGTAACTGGGGGCAGCACGCAAAATGCTTTTCTTCTGGAACGGCTCCGAAATTGGCTGCAGGACGATCCCGTTGAATTGGTTGTCCCTGAACAGGCCATTATCCTCTATAAGGAGGCGCTGATCATGGCCCTGATCGGCGTATTGCGCTGGAGGGAAGAGCCCAATACACTCGCCACGGTAACCGGGGCTTCTCGGGACAGCATTGGAGGGGCGGTGTGGATCGGACAGCCTGCATGATTTCCGGAGCGGACTATAAACCTAAGACCAGCCGAAGTTTGGCATATCCGGTTTTGCTGACCGGAATCCGCCCTCCGGATTTAAGGATGGCCAGGTGCCCATCTTTTTCGTATGGCTCAAGGCGGGTGATTTGCTGAACGTTTACCAGGTAGGACCGATGCGTCCGAACAAAATGCTGCCCATTCAGGACTTGCTCAAAAAATGCCATGGTCTTATTTTTCAGGAAGCTGCCTTCGGCCGTAAAGATCTTCACATAGTCATCTGCTGCTTCGAGGTATAGTATGTCGTCCATCGGAATGATTTTTATTTTGCCGGCTGTCTTGACCACGACCCGTTGACTTTGGGCAGGTGATGGGACCGTCGAATGAATCATCACCGCTGTTGCTTGCTGGGTGGCCGCGGCGCCACCTTGCTGCAGGTAATTCCGCATGGCTTTTTCGAATCTTTCCTTGCTGAAGGGCTTTAACAAATAATCAACGGCATGGCTTTCAAAGGCCTTGATTGCATATTCGTCGAAAGCCGTGGTAAAAATAATCGCTGGCATCTTATCGAGCAATTCCAGCATTTCAAATCCATTGATTTTAGGCATTTGGATATCCAGGAACAATAAGTCAGGCTGATGAACCTGGAAGGCTTTTAACCCCTCGAACCCATCTTGACATTCCTGAACCACGTCCACCTGCGGAAATTCCTTCAGGTATTCCCTGACTATCGACCTCGCCAGCGGCTCATCGTCAATAATTATGGCTTTGATCCCCATGTTTATGATTTGTTTCAATTTTTTGAGCCCACGGGTTGCTGTGGAATCCGTACTTGCGTAATAAAGAGCTGGCCTTCCGATCCGGCCTCCAGCAAATCGGTCCTGGCGAATAGCAAATAAAGCCTTCGTTTCACTGATGATAGACCAAATCCAGCGCCCTTTCCTGGCTGGGAAGTGTCGTCGTCAAAAGGATTCTGCACGCGGATGAGTAGGTCATTTCCCTGCGCTTGGGCTTCAATCCGGATCAGTACTTCACCGGTAGTATGGTACAGGCCAAATTTAATTGCATTTTCCACGATTGGCTGAAGCAGAAGGGAAGGAAGCTTCATGGACCGCGATTTTTCCGCACTATCCAGGAAAGTGAAAAGGCGATGACCGAAGCGGAGTTTTTCGATATCTAGGTAAAGTTCCAGGTTGCGGAGTTCTTCTTCCAGGCTGACCCACTGCTGCTCTTCTTTTTTCAAAGTGCTTCTCAAGAAATCAGACAATTGTAGGACCATTTTCCTGGCTTGTTCCGGATCGCTGCCGACCAGAGCGCTGATCGAATTCAGGCTGTTAAAAAGAAAATGGGGCTGAAGCTGATGCCTCAGCTGGTAAAGTTCCGCATCCCGGGCTAGTTTTTCCGCTTCGTTTTTCCTTCGGAGGTTTTCTTGCTCTTCCTCCATAGCATACCACAGGACGCTAAGGATTGTCATGCACCCAACCAGCAGAAAACAAACGACTAGCCGGATGGGCCAGGACGCCGAAGCAAATGCCGTGTATTCCGGCCTGCTTTGCCAAAGCCAGGTCAGAAACCATTGTGACAATCCGACGATTACGGAGGCCATGACCACACTAATCACCAGCATGTACCCATAGCGTTGCTTGCGGGGAAGATAGTACTTGAATATGGTGGCTACCAACCAGCATCCCTCGGCCTGCAAAGCATTGGTCACCAAACTGTCAATGACAGCCGTTTTCCAGTCCATTCCGAATTGCCGGATCAGGATTGCTTGCAGAACTGACCAGCAAAGCCACCAGAAAGTGAATGCAAGGCGGAATCTGAAGACCGAAAGCGGCAACCGGGTCAATGCAAGAATATTTTGGAGGGTCCGTAAATGTTAGAGGAGCTGCAGGTACTGATGTGTTGGGCTTTGCTGGATATGGTCAGCCTTCCGATTCACCAGCGCGATATAATTATCCGCGTTTTCGGTCTCCTGAATCCGTGAATATAGTTCGGCGCCATCCAGCAATCCCGTGAGCTTGAATAATTCGGCCACATTGATGAACTTCCACTGCACGAGTTTTCTTTGCTGGTTATAGAACTGTTCTTGCTCACGGAGACCAATTGCCGTGGCCTTTTCAAAGGCTTCCGATTCGCTCTCGCTCTCGATCAATCGGAGCTGTTCGTCAAATTGCGGAGTATGTTGTCCCTCTCCGCAGATGATCCTGAATACGATTTTGGAAAGATACCAATTCATTGCCCAAGAATTTTTGAATGCTTTCGGATGACAACGGGGGTTTGGAAATTCGATCAGAAATTTTTTATCTCAAGGCCCCCGAACACCGAAGTGCCTCTGATGATCAGCAATTTGTCGGATAGTGCACTCAACGGTGGCTGCCTTTCATCATCAACCCCTGCGAAAATTGAATTCACATCAACCTTGACCTGCCAATGCGGAGGTACGATAATGGTGCAACCACCGAAAGTCTGAGAAACTTCTATTATCGCCTGCTTTTCAAAGTCTGCCTGCCTCAGGTCCAATTCACAGGCTCCCATAACGCAGGATATAGTTCCTCCCTTGAAATTCTTCGAGAGCACTACGCGCTTGGTTCCTCCGAAAATCGAATGGGAGTGAAAATAGTCTTCGGAAAAGCTCTCCCCCTCCTGTGTGGTTGATTTGGCGGGGTTGAAGGAGTCTCTCCAGCGTTCCCGGTGCCTCCATTTTTCTTCCCACCTCCAATTTCGCCGGCGACTGGGTGAAATCAGCAAAATAAAGCCGACCGCAATGATTCCCAAAGGCCAGAGATATTGACGGTAGGTAAATCTGGGCACCAGGTCTTCGAGGAGAAAAAAGCCGCCTACGAGGATAAGAATGGCCCAGGCAGGTCCCCGGAATCCGTTCGCGAATCCCATACATACTCCTAGGACGATCAGTAACATTTGCCAGGTAAACAACCAGTAAGGCAGCGGAAAGCCCATCTGGCGCAAAAAAAGACCACCACCTGCCAGGATAAATGCCAAAGCGAGCCAAATCCTTCCCGCTCCGTGGTGCCTTTCTTTATATTCGTCGTTTTCCATTGCGGCGATTTTTTCCAAATCTACGATCCGTGGATAGGCGAAGCAATTCCATTTAGGCGGGGCAGCGGAGAAGGGCGGTAAACCAAGCTCTTTCGCCGGTAAAAGCACGGGTCAGCCTATGGACGATTTCACTGGCTGATGCGAAACGGCTCCAAGAATTGAAAAGTATCGCCGTCAAAGAGCCCGAGGTCACTCAATTTCAGGTGCGGGATTACTAGCAAGGCCATAAAGGAAAGGGTCATGAAAGGGGCGGATAATTTGGTGCCCAATCTTTTGGCCATGAGGTCAATAGTGGTGTAAGCCGAGGCCACTTCATATCCGTCCTCCTGGCTCATGAGCCCACCCACGGGCAGGGGAAGCAAGATTTCTTCCTGCTTGCCTACGCAGCTCACCCCGCCTTTGCGGCTAATAATCAGGTTGACCGCACGGGCGATCGATTCGTCATCCACGCCGATGGCAACAATATTGTGGCTATCATGGGCGACCGAGGAAGCCAGGGCACCATATTCCAGACCAAAATTGCGGATAAAGGCCACGGCGACCGGAGAAGGCCGATACCGGTTGACTGCCACAAATTTGAGCACATCTTCAGCGGGGTTGCTCTGCAATTCTCTGTCAACTACTCTGGCCCTTCCTTGGGCGTGATTAGTGATCAATTGGCCGTCCAGGGCCTCTATGACATCCAAAGTGCAGAACCCAGGAGGATCGGAGGATCTTAGGAAGGTCTCTGCTTTTATTTTGAAATCTGCAGCCGATTTCGGGCGGGCGTGAAAATTATTGATGGGGTCAGTGGCATGGTCCCGATCCGCTGCGCGGGCCGGTAGCAGGGATTTTCCAGCTGCCGACACAAGTTCTCCCCCGATAAAGGTTTGAAGGACCTGGAATTCCCGGAGGTCTTGGACCACGATAAAGTCCGCTGAATCACCAACCCGTAAGAGCCCCACATCCAGCCCGTAGTGGATTACCGGATTGAGACAAGCGGCACGAAGGACGTGAAAAAGCGGTATATCCTTAGCTACTGCCCGTGCGCACAACCGATTGATGTGACCATTCACCAGGCTGTCGGGATGCTTGTCATCGCTGCAAAACATCATATCCTCCGGGTATTCATTCAACAGGTCTATCAGCGCGTCAAAGTTCTTGGCAGCGCTACCTTCCCGAATAATGATTTTCATGCCATAGCTGAGCTTCTCCAAGGCCTCCTCGCGGGTGAAGCATTCGTGGTCCGTACTGATCCCTGCCTGTATGTATTGCCTTGCAGACGCTCCACGCAAGCCCGGGGCATGTCCATCGACGGGCTTACCCAATCGGCGGGCTGCGGCAATTTTCTGCAATACCTCGGGATCGCCATGCAGCACGCCAGGAAAATTCATCATTTCGCTCAGGTAATGAATTTCTTTTTTGCTCAACATCCGCTCCACGGCCTCCGGATCCAGACGAGCTCCTGCTGTTTCAAATGGGGTGGCAGGTACACAACTCGGTGCGCCAAAATAGAACTTGAATGGAGTCTCCCTAGCATTATTGATCATGAACTCCACACCGGGGAGACCACATACATTGGCGATCTCGTGCGGATCACTAACCGTGGCCACAGTCCCATGCACAACGGCCAGCCGGGCAAATTCCCGCGGAACCAGCATCGAGCTTTCAATATGCACGTGTGCATCAATAAGCCCCGGCATTATGAAGGGTCCCTGGTGCGCGTGTGCCTGCTCCGACCCGGTAATCGGCCTAATGGAGACAATTTTCCCTTTGTCAACGACTAGCTCAGCGGGATATATTCGGCTTTGGTCGATATCCACGAGCTGGCCGGTCAGATTCTTTACCATCTATTCATTTAGAAGGCAATATACCAATTGTTAGTCCCAGCGATTGGCTTGAATCTTTCTGAGGCAAGATCCCGATTTCCAGAAAAATAAATGACTGGACTAAGTGTTTACCCCTAGTGAGCAATTATTCGACGAATGGCTGACAGTTTCGATCAATAAAGCGCTAACCTTGGGAGCTTTATTCGTAACTTTACGGGAGAGCATAGAAAGTAAGATTCTATTTAGACTCAGCTTTTTATTTTGCTCACCACCCAAAAAACCCTTCCATGAAACTTTGGAAATGGTCATTCGGCGCCATGTTGCCTTTGATCTTCTTAACAATCTCAAGCGCCCAGTTTACAGCTTGCAAGAAAACCCAGATTGTGTACGATACCACCACGGTAATTGTGCATGACACTACTACAGTCATCATCAAGGACTCAATTTATGATTTGACTGATGGTTTGGTGGCCTACTATAATTTCAATGGGGGCAGTCTGAAGGATTCCAGCGGCTTTAATAATAATATCTCTTTCAGTAATGCAACGCTGACGGCAGATCGCTTTGGTAATCCAAATAATGCCTATGCATTTACTGGAGACAGCACCTACATGGAGGTTCCCAACAGCCCCAGTTTGAACATGAATGACATAACCATTTTTGCTATCGTTCGGGTGGACGGCTATTATGCTCCGAACTGTCATTCCAATCAGATTTTAGGCAAAGGATGGCCGGATAACATTGATGGTGTTTATTTTCTTCGTTTTGACGACTACAACACCGCCTGCGGAATTGCTCCAGATACAGCAAATGAGATCTTCTCTGGAAATTTCGGAGATAACACCAGTCGCAATGATGCACAGGCGTACGTTGACTCGCCAAAAATTATTTCTGGCCAATGGTATTATTTAGTTTTTACTTACAATGGCTACCAGGCCAACTTCTACATGAATGGAAAACTTTATGGCACGACTAATATTCCCAATCAAACTTTTACTCCCAATCTTTTTGACCTGTTCATAGGCAAACATGAAGATCCCTCATTTCCTTACTATTTTACCGGGGTGATCGACGAAATCCGCATTTACAACAGAGCATTACCAACCGGTACAATTAGCGTTCTTTCCAATCTCAAAGAATAGACCTTATCGTCGCAGAGTAATGCCAAGAAGTCTTATGATCATCAGTTGAGAATGCAATAACTGGCCGAACAAGTTTTTTGTATTAATTTTCGCTATGATCAGATTCATTCTCAGAACAGCCAACTTTTTATTCGGGCGGACTATCCAGAAAGCGCATGCTGCGTTATCCGGCTCACTTCGCTATCTGACTCGACCCAGACAAATTGACAGAAATTATTTTGACTATTTCCGGTTGTCTATGTTGGAATTAGTGAGTAGCGAAATCAATAATTCAAAGGTAGAAGGAAATGTAGCTGAGCTGGGTGTCTATCAGGGCAAATTTGCCAGATACATCAATAAATTCTTTCCGAATCGGACTTGTTATCTTTTTGACACGTTTGAAGGGTTCGATCCAAGGGACACAGCAATCGAACAGGAGAAGAGCCTTTCTTCCGGCAAACAGAATTTTTCGGATACTTCAGTTCAGGCAGTCCTTCGGCGAATGCCGCATCCGGAGAAATGCGTACCCGTTAAAGGATTTTTCCCCGATTCGGCAGTTGGTTTGGAAGATCGCTTTGTTTTTGTAAGCCTCGATGCCGATTTATTTGAGCCTATTTACCAAGGGCTTCTCTTTTTTTACCCAAGATTGACCCGAGGGGGATACATTTTCATTCATGATTTCAACAACGAAAATTACAAGGGGGCAAGGACGGCCGTAGAGCAATTTTGCAGCGAAATGCAGGTGCCGTTTATACCTCTTCCTGATGAATGCGGATCTGCGGTGATCTCAAAGTGAGGCATATCTCAATCTTCTTGGAGATCGGGCCTACGTTGATTGGTTCGTTGTAGCGCCTGTTCCTGCCGCCATTCTTCCACCTTCTTCGGATCGCCACTGAGTAGCGCGTCCGGTACCTTCCAACCCCGGAAATCCGATGGTCGAGTATAGACCGGCGGGGCAAGCAAGTTGTCCTGGAAGGAATCGAACAGAGCGGATGTCTCATCGTTGAGAACACCTGGCAGAAGCCTCCCAATGGCGTCCACCAGGACCGCCGCAGCTAATTCACCGCCACTGAGCACGTAGTCGCCGATGGAGATTTCCCGGGTGATAAAATGCTCCCGGATCCGTTCGTCAATCCCTTTGTAGTGTCCGCAGATGAGCAGCAGGTTTTCCTTTAAGGACAGCCGATTCGCCATTTGCTGATTCAGCCGTTCTCCATCCGGTGTGAGGTAGATTACTTCATCATAATGAGTTTTGGACGAGAGTTGCTCGATCGCATTGGCCAAAGGTTCACACATCAAGACCATGCCTGCCCCTCCGCCATACGGATAGTCATCTACCTGGCCATATTCGTTGACGGCCCATTGGCGTAAAGAATGAACGCGAACCTCCAGCAGATTCTTCTCCTTGGCCCTCTTCAGAATGGAATGGCCGAATGGACTTTCCAGCAGCTCAGGCAATACCGTTATGATGTCAACAAGCATAAAACAATGGGAAAATTTAATTCGATAGCCAGCAGGTCCGGGCCCGCACCCGCTATTCGTCTTGAAATTCATCCAGATCCCGGCGCAGTTTCTTGGTAGGTCTGCCTACTTTGCTTAACCGCTTCCCGGTATGAAAACTAGAGCCTTCAAATTTCAGCCTTTCTATCTCTTCGGCGGGAGTGATGTCAACATAATAGGCGGAGGCTTCACTGTATTTTAAACGTTGATGCAACAATCCGGTGACCTTAATCCGCCAACGCCTTTCCTCCGTCTTTACCTCAAATTCATCGCCTAAATGAACCAGCTTGGAAGCCTTTGACGGGCCCCCATTGCATTTTACTTTTCCCTTTGCACAGGCATCCGCAGCCAGGGACCTGGTCTTAAAAAGCCGGATAGACCAGAGGTATTTGTCCAATCGAAGTTTCTCCTTTTCCACCATTCTTTGACTCTTTGGATCTGATTAGCTTCCGGGCTGGCCGGCCATTTCAGCAAAATAACGATGGAAGTAAGGAATGGTTTCGATCCCTTTGTAGAAATTCTGTAAATCGAATTTTTCATTCGGGGAATGAAGGTTATCGTTATCCAAACCAAACCCTAAGAAAACGATCTTGATGCCTAGTTCCTGCTCGAATAGGGCGCAAATCGGGATACTTCCCCCTCCGCGTACGGGTACTGGCTTTTTTCCAAAGGTGGTTTCGATGGCTTTGGCTGCGGCCAGGTAACCTTTGGAATTCATGGGAGTAACGTAGGGTTCCCCCCCATGGTGTTCTTCCGCCTTGACGGTGACTCCCTCGGGTGCAATTTGACGGAAATATTCCAGCAACAAGGAAGTGATCTTTTTTGCGGATTGCCGGGGTACCAGCCTGGCGGAAATTTTTGCATAGGCTTTTGAGGGCAATACGGTCTTAGCTCCTTCGCCCTGGTATCCGCCCCAGATGCCGTTTAACTCCAAGGTGGGTCGGATCCCCGTTCGCTCCGGAGTGCTGAATCCCTTTTCACCCCAAAGCGCCTGCAGTCCCAATTCCTTTTTGTATTCCAACTCGTTAAATGGAGCCTTGGCCAGCCATTCTCTTTCTTCGCGACTCGCTTCCAGCACATCGTCATAGAATCCAGGAATCCGGATCCGATTGTTTTCATCATGGCAGGAAGCGATCATTTTGGATAGCATCGTTATGGGATTGGCAACCGCACCGCCATAAACTCCACTATGGAGATCCCGGTTAGGACCAGTGACCTCGACCTGGATATACGAAAGGCCCCGCATTCCCGTGTCGATGGATGGATTTTCCAGGCTGATCATCGCGGAATCACTGATCAAAATCACGTCCGCCTTAAGCAGATCCTTGTGTGAAGCAACGAAAGCTCCCAGGCTGGGAGAGCCCACTTCTTCTTCTCCTTCAATAATAAACTTGAAATTGGTAACCAGGGAATTGGTCCTGGCCATGGTCTCGAAAGCCTTGATGTGCATGAATGTTTGACCCTTGTCATCCGACGATCCCCGAGCAAAAATGCTTCCTTGCCGAATGACCGGTTCAAATGGAGGGCTCTTCCATAAATCCAGGGGATCCGCCGGCTGAACGTCGTAGTGTCCATATACCAAAACGGTCGGGAGAAGGGGATCGCTGATTTTTTCGCCGAACACAACCGGATGACCACCCGTGGGATATATTTCCGCCCGGTCAGCGCCTGCATCCATCAATGCCCCGCGAACCGCTTCCGCGCATCGCATCATGTCTCCGCTGTGGCTGCTATCGGCGCTGATCGAAGGAATGCGGAGAAGGTTCAGCAATTCGCTAACGAACCGATCCTTATTTTTTTCCTGAAATTCTTTCCATGACTGCATATCAAATATTTATAAAAGCAAAATGAGCGGCCCATCAACTTTCCTGACTAATGGCTTCCAGACTGTGTTTGTGATCCGTGATCACATTTTCAAGCGTCCATTGGACTTGTTTGGCGAAAGGCCTTTGCCGCACTTCGCAATCTGATTTTGTACAAATGTTGCACGAAAAATCGAGGCATGGGTCGGTGTGAACAAACATTTCAATAGCCGATCCAAATTCGGATTTAATGGACTGAATCAGACTACCCACTTCGTCTTCTGCCTGAAAAACGGTGAGGTACCACGGGACGGTGAGGTGGCAATCAATATGCAGCACATTTCCGTACTTAATAACACGCAGGTTGTGCAGGTCAATCCAGTTTTGACGCCGGTGTTTGTTGAGGTAGCTGACCATCTTGCTGAGCAAGGTCAAGTCGGCCTCGTCCATGATTCCGGCAATCGATTCGCGCAAGATGTGATAACCGGTATATATATTGATCACAGCAATCAGGATCGCTGCGACGCCATCCACCCAAATCCAATGCGTAAAGAAAATCACCAGGAGACCAGCCACCACTCCCAGCGTGGAATAGGTGTCAGATTGGAGGTGCCTGCCGCTAGCCTGAAGGGCAAGGGAATTGTTTTTTTTCCCTTTACGCACGCTGATAAATCCAACCGCAAAATTCACGAGGGCCGTGAAAGCGACCAGCAAAAGGCCGGAATCCAGTTGCTGAATAGTATGGGGGTACAGGAAATCTTCGATGGCCTCGTAAATGATGATCAGGCTAGCCATCAGGACCATGGCCCCTTCCACAGCCGCTGAAAGAAATTCCGCTTTTCCATGACCATAGGGGTGGTCCAGATCCCGAGGCTTAGATGCCACGTAAAGGCTATACAGGCCGATAAATCCGGCTATTACATTGACGATGCTTTCCAGCGTATCGGTAAGAATGGCCACCGATTGCGTCAAGTAATATGCGATGGTTTTTACTATGAATAGCAAAATCGCAACGGTCACCACCCATTGCTGGATTCGAAGATTTTGCCGGTTAATTGGCAATCGCTAAGGTTTCGGACAAAAGTAAGCCACAATGGCCATTGTGGCCCGCGGCAGTAAAGCGACCAAATTGGTTCTAGTCATTCCCCGTTGTTTCCTTTGACCAACTGGCCTATGCGAAGAAAAAGTCGCCGGTAAAATGAAGACTGAAACAATTGGGAGTCATGAAGCGCTTTGTAAGTGAGAAATATCCCGATGGTCAGCAATATGTAGGTTGACATCCACATGCCCGCCAAAGGAGGCATGACATCCGTCTTCACAAATTTGGACCCTAACGTATTCAAAAGGTAAAAAATCACGAAGAAGATTACGGCGCAAATCAGAGGAACGCCGATCCCCCCTCTTCGGATGATGGATCCCAGAGGCGCTCCGATCAAAAACATCACCAGACAAGAAACCGACAACGTCAGCTTTTCGTGCCAGGCGACCTGATGAGTTCGCAGATCTTTTTCGCTTGAATCATAATATTGGGCTGTTTGCTCCAAACTATTCTTGATGTTGCCCGTGACTGCAACCGCGCGATCGCGCACTGTGCTGCGAGCTGAATCGGGAAGCAGGTCCTGCAAAGTTTTCCCCTTGGCGGGCGTGGCCACCGTATCCCTCCAGGCAGAGTCGATGTACCGGGGAAAGCGCAAAAAAACTTTCAGATTGCTGGCCATTTTTTGCCTGTATCCCAACTTCGACTTTTGCAGGGAATCAATATTGACCGCCAATTGTCGCATACTTAGCATTTGGTAATTGTTCCTGAACAGGCTGTCGTCTGTTTTATTGAGTTTAAAAGAACTCAGGTCAAATAGCATCTTATATTCTTTGAATCCTACCCGGATGTATTCCGTGTTCAGGGTTCCGCGGGGTCCTCGCTCGCGGTAATTCCAGCCATTATGCAGATCGAATTCCAGGAAATGGTTGGTGGCCAGCATCATCTTTCCGCTTTCTGCGTAAGTGATATCATCTTGCAGCGTGTACGTCTGCTTGAAGATCAAAACATCGCGGATGGTAGACTGATCTTTTTCTTTCTTCCCTATCTTGATTACATAACCGTCAATCTTGTCATAAAAAACGCCTTCCCTGATGTCGAACGCCGGCTTTGAAACAATGATGTCATATTTCATTGTCTGCATTTTTAATTGAGCAACCGGGATCAGGTAATTGTTGAATAAAAATGCAACTCCACAGATAAGGATGCAAATAACGAAAATTGGACGCATGAAGCGAAGCAAAGGAATTCCGGCGGACTTGATTGCGACCAATTCGAAGGATTCTCCCAAATTTCCGAATACCATGATCGAAGAAAGAAGGACCGCTAGCGGAAGCGCCATCGGTACTAGCGTAGCGCTGACATAAAGGATGAAGCGCCCGATCGTGGGAAAGTCCAGTCCTTTGCCCACAATATCATCGATCCATAGCCAGAAGAACTGAAGAACAAGAACAAAAAGCGTTATGAAAAATGAGGCAATGAATGGTCCGACGAATCCCAGCAATATCAGTTTGTCCAGCTTCTTTATCACGGGAACTGTCTTTCTGAAATGATAAATATCTTTAGTAAATGAACGGTACAAAAATACGCCTTTCGCCAGAGGAATTGGATCTGGTCGTAAACGCCGACTGGATTTTAACAAAGAATCAGATCATCCGAAAAGCGTATGACCTATTCGGTATGCTGGCCATTTCGATGACGTCGATGGTAAAATCGGCAAGGCTCCCGGAGGACGTTCAATCCACGAGTCCGAAAATATCCAAAGGCGAGAATTTGCAGGGGTTTCCCTACGTCATATTGGACTATCCCAGGCTGTTCACTCGGGAAAAGGTATTTGCAATCCGCACCCTGTTTTGGTGGGGCCACTATTTTGTCGTTACCCTGCATCTGAAAGGAGAATATAAGGACCTGTACCAGCAAGCCCTGGGCCTGCATTTGACCATGCTGGCCAGCGAAAGATTTTATATTGGCATTTCAGAAGACGAATGGCATCATGAATTGGGAGA